>ERZ1673695.801-NODE-801-length-41292-cov-7.086306_pt1 | contig 41292 bp, 36 predicted proteins | sample MGYA00580225_ERZ1673695 | MGnify/ENA primary metagenome ERZ1673695 (study PRJEB41218, sample SAMN15661739) | gut metagenome | host: Homo sapiens | place: Canada: London | collected 2015-08-20/2019-03-30 | study: EMG produced TPA metagenomics assembly of... | reverse complement strand
TTTGGTCATTGCTGTTTCTAATTCCTCGTTGGCTTACTCAAGGGGATAACCATAATTTTTTACAATAACCCTATAAGCAGTTTTGATGGGTTTTTCCATCAAAACTGCTTTTTTGTGCACAATATACAAAGAGTTCGATAGCCATTCGGCAAAAGAGAAATTTTGAGGTTTCTCTATTATGTTTTATTATAATTGAATAGTTTTTCTATATTGTACAGTCCTTCTTTCGTTCCCTATAATAAAGCTGCGCTTCACAGCAAAACTGTTCGACGGCCGATTCGAATGCGCTTGCATGAAAAAGGAGGAAGGAACATGTCCGAGACAAACAACGCAAAGGTGAACAAGGGCGGCATGTACGCTGTTTTGTTCGTCGCATACGCCATGGTGAACTTTCACCGCTACGCCACCAGCATGACGGCTTCTATTCTCGCAACCGACCTTGCGCTCGACGCAGGCCAAGTCGCTCTTTACATCGGGGTGTACACATGGTGCAACGCCATCATGCAGCTGCCTGCCGGCCTCATCACGGACCGCATCAGCGCGCGCAAGCTGCTGAGTGTGATCTATCTGTTGGCGGGAGGCGGCCTTCTGCTGATGGCCTATTCGAAAAGCTTTCCGCTCATCCTCGTGGGCCGCGGCATCCTAACGGCCGCAGTGGCCTGTGTGTTCAACGTCTGCAGCCGCCATATCGCCTCCTGGGAGAGCGCCGACAACTATAAGCGTGTGAACAGCATGTTTATGACGGCCGGAAAGATCGGCGGCCTCGTCGCGACCACGCCGCTCGTGCTGCTCATCGGCGGCATCGGCTGGAACAACACGTTCGGCCTCATTGCAGCCGCCTCTATCCTCGTGGCCGCGGGCGCATGGATATTTGTACGCGACCGGCAGGGGGCGCTGCAGAAGAAGGCCGTCTCTCCGCTGGCTTCTGTCAAGCACCTCGCCCGGACGGGCGGCTTCTGGCTCTATTGCTTCGCAGGCGCGCTGGTGGGCATGACGGTTCCCATGGTATTCTCGGCGTGGGGCGGCACGTTTCTTGTGCAGGGGCTCGGGGTAGATCCCGTCGTCAGCAGCAATATCTTAATGGTGGGCAATATCGCCTCGTGCATCGGCGGTGTGACCATCGCGCTCGTGTGCAAAAAGATTCCCGCAAAACCGCTTGTCGTCATCTCCTACATCGTCATCTCTGCCTGCGTGGCACTGCTGGCCGTCTTCACCACCCAGCTTTCAACGATTGCTTATGCCGTCATTTTTGTCATTATGGGCTTTACCTTCTACACCTCCACCACTTCGGTCTATGCCCTTATGCGTGAGATGTGCGGTGTAAAATTTATCGGCGGGTTTATGGGCGCTTCCAATTTCATCTCGTGGCTCGTAGGCAATGCACTGGTCTCCACCATCTGGGGGCTGTTTATCCCGGCCGACTTCAGCATCGCGGGCTTCCGCAACGCGCTGTTCTTCCAGCTCGCCATCTCCATCGTCGGCCTCATCGGTTTCATCGCACTCAAGCCGGGCATGCTCAAAGGTTGCTCGGACAAGGATATCGCTGCACTGGAGGCCGCACTGGAGACACAGAAGGCGGCGGACTGAATCAAGGCTAAACCGCCGGAAGAATGGGAGCTGTAAACATGAACAGACGTACCAGGGCAGAGATATTGGAGAGCCTTCGGGAAAAGGAACGCAACCGTGCGCTCATCCTTGGAACAGGGGCCGGGACCGGCCTCTCCGCCGTGGCGGAGGAAAAGGGCGGCGCCGACCTCATCATCGCCTACGCGACGGGCCGATACCGCATGGCGGGGCGCAGCTCCATGACGGGACGCTTCGCCTTCGGCGACGCGAACGCCGAGACCGTGCGCATGGCGGCTGAGCTGCGGCCGCTTGTTCGGCACGCCCCACTCATCGCAGGCGTGTTCGCGCAGGACCCTTTCCGTGATATGGACGCCTTTCTGGACGAGCTTACAGCGCTGGGCTACGAAGGAGTGCAGAATATCCCGGGTATGGGCGGGCAGGAAATTATGGAGGGCGCGGGATGTGCGGCCGCACTGGAGGCGGTCGGATACGGCTTTGCCCGCGAGGCAGAGCTTGTGCGCAAAGCACACCGGCGGGGCCTGCTTACAACGCCCTACTGCTCCCGCCCGGATCACCTGAAGCTTCTCGTAGCGGCCGGCGCGGATGTGCTGGTGCTGCATATGGGGCTCACAGGGCGCGAGAGCGACCACAGCATGGTCATCACACCGCTGGAGCGCTGCGCCGAGCGCATCAACGCCTTGAGCCAGCTTGCGAAAGAACTGGACCCCCACGTGATCGTACTGTGCCACGGCGGCCCCATTGTGAGCACAGTGGAAATGCGGTATCTGATGCAGCGCTGCCCCCGGCTGGCGGGGTTTTACGGCGCATCCACCATCGAGCGCATCCCGGTGGAGCAGGCGCTGATGCAGAGCGTGCGGGCGTTTGGGGCGCTTACCCTCAGCTCAAAAAGGAGAGTTTGAATATGAGATCATTTACAAGAGGCGAAGTATTGTGTGCGCTGCGCGCTGGACTGGCCGAAGGGCGCCCCATCCTCGGTGTGTGCGCGGGCATCGGTCTCACGGCTAAATGTGCCGAGAGAGCCGGCGCAGACCTTATCTTTGTCAACAATACCGGCCGGTTCCGCATGTCCGGGCGCAATGGGCTCCTCGCAAAATTTTCGTTCGGCGACGCAAACGCCGTCACCGAGGAGATGGGTACAGAAATCCTGCCGGTGCTTGCCCACACGCCCGCCGTGGCGGGTGTGTTCGCTCAGGATCCCTTTAAACGCATGGATATGGTGCTGGAAAACCTAAAACGCTGGGGGTTCGCGGGTGTGCAGAACAGCCCCGGGATGGGGATGATGAGGCCCGCCATGGCCAAGAACCTGGAGGCCGGCGGTCTTGGCTTTTCCAAGGAGATTGAGCTTGTGGAGACAGCGCGCAGTATGGATCTTCTCACGGCTCCCTTCTGTTATGATGCCGAACAGGCCCTGCGCTTGGCACAGGCAGGCGCGGACATTCTCCTGCTGAACCTGGGCTTGACGGCGGGAAATGACGACGGCGTCGAGGTGCCGCCGCTCGGTGCGTGCATCGAGGAAATGCGTGCGATACTCGCGCCCGCAAAGGATGCACGCCCGGACGTGCTCATCATGTGCCACGGCGGACCTCTTGCCACGCCGGAGGATGTGCAGCGCGTGTACGACGCCATCCCGGAGATGGACGGTTATCTGGGCGGCTCCTCCATCGAACGCATCCCCGTGGAGCGGGCCATCATCAACGTCATCCGTGATTTCAAGCAGATCGCCGTGGAAAAACAGGAGGAGCCCGTATGAAGAGCATCGCTGTTTTGGGTGCGTTCGACACGAAGGGTGCAGAGTTAGCCTATCTCATCGACTGCATCCATGCGCTCGCACCGCTGGCGGACGTGATCTCAGTGGACGTGAGCGCGCGCGCCCATGAGGCCGTATTCTCCGCCACTATCCCGAACGTGGAGGTAGCTCGTCGGGGCGGCGGAACGTTGGCGGCCCTCTCATCGGGCGACAGGCTGGAGGCTGTCACCGTGATGATTGAGGGCGCGAAACGGTGTATTCAAGATCTGTATAGCACAGGCCGTATCAGCGGCGCCATCACACTGGGCGGCGGTTCCGGCACAGTGCTGGGCATGCAGGCTCTGCGGCAGCTGCCCGTCGGTTTTCCCAAGGTCATGGTCTCCACCATCGCAGCCAGCGCCACAACGGGGAGGCTGTGGCAGGGCACCGATATTCTCGTCATGAATTCGGTGGTGGATATCGCCGGCCTCAACAGCATTTCGCGCGCGGTGTTCCGGACCGCCGCCGGCGCGGTCACAGGCGCCGCACAACTGGGGCCGGCACCCACGCCGAAAAAGGAAAAACCCGTCGTGGCCGCTACGATGTACGGTATGACGACGCCCGGTGTGGAGGCCGCGAAGGCCTGGCTCGAGACAAACGGCTATGAGGTACTGGTATTCCATGCCAACGGCGCGGGTGGGCAGACTATGGAGGAATTAATCCGCGGCGGCGGCATCGACGGTGTGCTGGACCTCACCACCACCGAGTGGGCCGACACCCTGTGCGGGGGCGTATGTGCCGCCGGACCCGACCGCCTCGACGCCGCCGCGCAAGGCGGCGTGCCGCAGGTGGTGAGCGTAGGTGCCCTGGACATGGTGAATATCAACGAAAGACCGGTGCGCTTTTCCCACCGCCTGTTCCACGGCGGCGAAACAAGCAGCCTCATGCGCACGACGCCCGAGGAGAACCGGCGCCTGGGCACGATTATCGCCGACAAATTGAATGCGTGCACGGCCCCGTGCGCACTGCTCCTGCCCCTGCACGGCGTATCGCAAATCGACCGCGAGGGCGGCCCCTTCTGGGACCCGGCGGCCGATGACGCATTATTCAGCGCCATCCGTGCCGCGCTGGTATCGCCGCTTGTGGAACTGCAGGAGTTGCCGCTGCATATCAATGACCCGGCGTTCGGAAAAGCCGCGGCGAAGAAGCTACACGCGCTCATCACGGCGGGAAAGGAGCACCGCACAGCATGTATATGACAAGAGAAGAAGTGCTCGGACGGCTGCGGGCAACGCTGCGCAAAGGGCAACCCATCGTGGGCACAGGCGCAGGCATCGGCCTTGCGGCGCACGCCGAGGAACGGGGCGGCGCCGACCTCATCATCGTCTATGGCACGGGCAAGTACCGCATGGCTGGGCGCAGCTCCATGGCTGGGCGATTCGCCTTCGGCAATGCGAACGATCTGGTGCTCAAGATGGCACAGGAAGTCATGCCCGTGGCGCCCCATACGCCAGTCCTGGCAGGCGTATTCATTCAAGATCCCTTCCGCGACATGATGGGGTTTATAGAACAGCTCAAGCAGGCGGGCTACAGCGGCGTGCAGAACGTACCCGGTATGGGCGGGATGGACCAGATGGAGGGTGCGCGCACTGTGACATCCCTGGATGCCGCAGGCATCGGCATGGCGATGGAACTGGCGTTCCTGCGGGCCGCAAAGGACCGCGGCATGGTCACGACACCATACGCATACAACCTCACGCAGGCCGTCCAGCTGGCTGCAAACGGTTCGGATATGTTGTGCCTGCATGTTGGCCTCACGACAAAAGGCCTCACGGCAGCCCAGGTGGCGCCGCCGATCGAGCGGTGCGCCCAGATGCTCAACAGCTGGATTGAGGCAATCCGTTCCGAGAATCCCGATACCATCATCCTCTGCCACGGCGGCCCCATCGCAGAACCGCAGGATTTTTCATACATCATGCGTCATGTGGAGGGCATTTCCGGCTTCTACGGCGCGTCGTCAATCGAGCGCATCCCGGTGGAAAGAGCACTGGTGGATGCCACGTCCCGGTTCCGCACGCTGCATATCGCGCCCCGCCCGGATGCCGTGTAGCAGTCCGCGTGCGTCCGGCACCAAAAACAACAAAACGGAACGCAGTATCTTCCTTTTTCTATTCCACAAAAAGTGCGTCTTTGCAGAAGATGAACTCACCGGGCCCCGAAGGACCCCTGCGCCGCATCGCTCATAAAACAGCAAACCCCCCCTTCTCGTTTCTTTTTATGCTCCCCGCACGTTCTGAAAAAAGCGGCCGTCTCATGACGGCGAACCAAAACATGCATGGTGCACCGCCTTTTCAGAGCCACGATTCTTTCCGATCTTAAGCGAACCCTCCGGTGCGGCGCTGAATAAAGCGCCACATCGGAGGGTTTCATAAAACTTCAGGTTTCTTTACCCCCTGCCCCGTTGTGTCTCCACAATTTCATTTTTGCTGCAGTTTGGAATTACAGCCATCGCGCAACGATACCCGCAGCGGACAAGGGACAACACGCCTGCCAGCGGCCAAAATCAGCGCTGACGGCGTTATTGCCTTCGGCGGGCGCCGCCCGGCAAGGGGGATAACGCAGCCGGCGGACCTATTGGTCCCGAAAAACCGTATTGTCCCTTATCCTCCGGGGGCGGCGTATGATAAGAGACCGATTGACAGGACCTCTCACAGCTTCCCATCAACCACCCTCGTTCCCACCCTCCTTCAGGAAAACGCTGCTGCAGCTCGTCTTGCGGCGGGAGACGCGCTGTGGTATGCTTTGATTGACATCCTGTTTTGGGAGGAATGTGCCATGGACCGGATCGTTCCAGGCCCGTATCCCTATGATCCTGCGCTGTCTGCGCCGCCGCCGCCGCGGGACTACCGGCGCCCCGGGGAAGCATTGCGCCGGAAGCTGGTTCGCCGCCGGGAGCATGCCCAGGTGCACTCCTGGCGGCCACCGGAGGGGGTGGCGGTCCACCGCTTCGTCTACCCCGGCGCGGACAGGGCGGCCATTTCGTGCTGGAGCGTAGCGGCGGGCGAGGCCGCCGAGCGCCGCCCCGGTGTGCTCTACTTCCACGGAGGCGCCTTTCTGTTCGCCCTGGAGCCTATGATGCTGGAAAATGCCGCCTGGTTTGCCGCCGCGCTGGGCGTACGGGTCTTCCTGCCGGAATACCGGCTGGCCCCGGAGCACCCTTTCCCCACGCCCCTGCTGGATTGTTTCCGGCTGCTGCAATTTCTGTCCGCCGGGAACGCCCCCTGCGCCGTGGACCCGGACCGTCTCCTTCTCTACGGCGAGAGCGCCGGAGGCTGTCTGGCCGCCGGAACTGCGCTGCTCGCCCGGGATGGGGGCGGCCCGCCCCTCCGGGGGCAGGCCCTGATCTATCCCGTCCTGGACCGGACCATGGCCTGTCCCTCTCACCGGCTCTTCCCGGCGGCCCCTTGGCCGCCCTCCGCCAACCGCCAGGCGTGGGAGCTCTATCTGCGCCGCGGCGCGGGAGACATGGCCGCTTACGCTTCCCCGCTGTCCGCCCAGGACTTGTCCCGGCTTCCGCCCGCCTATGTGGAGTCCCAGGAATTTGATATCCTCCGGGACGAGGCCGAAGCCTATGTCCGCAGGCTCCGAAGCGCCGGAGTGGCTGCGCAGCTCTGGCGGGTCCCCGGCTCCTACCACGGCTTTGACGCCGACCGGGACAGTCCCCTGGTCCGTCAGGCGCTGGAACGCCGGGTCAGGGCCATGGCGGCCATGCTGGATCTCTGAACGGGCCTTCTTTTACGAAAACGGTTTACTTTTATCCGAAAATGTGATAAGGTAAAAAGACCAAGGGAGGGAGGAGATGGAGAAGCCTATGACCATCAAGGATATTGCCCGGATTGCCGGAGTTTCCCCTGCCACCGTCTCCCGCGTGATCAACAACAACCCTGCCGGAGTGAGCCGGGAGACCCGCGCACACATCCAGCAGATCGTACAGACCTACGGCTACCAGCCCAACAACGTAGCCCGCAGCATGATCACAAAGCGCTCCAATACCATCGGCGTGGTGGTGCCCGACATCGTAAACCAGTTCTACACCCTGCTGCTCAAGGGTGTGGAGGACATGGCCGCCTCCCGCGGCTACAGCGTGGTGCTCTGCAACTCCAACAACAACGAGGACAAGGAGCTGCGCAACCTCAGCTATCTGCGGGACAACTACGTAGCGGGCATCATCTACAACAACTACCGCATGAGCGAGCGCACCGCCAACCTGATCCGGAGCAGCCGGGTGCCTCTGATCTTTGTGGACAACTGGGGCGATCCCATCGACGGCATCTGCGTGCGCATCAACCATCAGCACGGCATGGCGGCAATGGCCAACTATCTGCTGGACATGGGGCACCGCGCCTTTGCCTATCTGGCCGGACCGGAGGGGGTCTTCTCCGCCGATATGCGCCGCCGGGGCTTTCTGGACGCGCTGGAGGAGCGGGGCATCCCTTTCGCCCCTAGGGGCGTTTTGCAGCACTGCGCCTATTCGGAGGAGGCAGGATATGAGGCGGCCAAGCAGCTGCTGGATGAAAAGCGCTCCATCACCTGCTTTGTCTGTGCCAACGACCTGATCGCCTACGGGGTGATCCGCCTGCTCAACGAACGCGGCCTGCGGGTGCCCGACGACTGCTCGGTCACCGGCTTCGACGACATTCCCTTTTCCCGCCTGCTCAACCCCGGGCTGACCACGATTTACAACCCGGTGCAGCAGCTGGGGCGCTCCGCCGCCCAGCTGCTCATCGACCACATCGAAGGCGCCCCCCCGCCGCCGCAGCGGGAGCTTCTGTTTGACACCCATTTGGTGCGGCGGGCTTCCGTCAAATTTCTGCCGTCTTGAAGGAAAACGTTTTCTCTTTTTTCGTTGACTTCTGCAGTACAGTGTGCTATTCTGATCCTGCGAGCAGAATATAAATCGCTCTCTCTGGAGCCGGGACTAAAACGTTTTATTTCTGGGTCAATTATTTTTATGGAGGTGTCAAAATGAAAAAGCTTGTCTCTTTGCTCCTGGCCGGTCTAACGCTCTTCTCCCTTGCCTCCTGCTCCGGCGGCGGAAGCGGAACGGCCGCACCCCAGAACTCCGGCACGGGGGAGGGCGGCGCGGTCCGCACCCTGACCGTGGCCAACTGGCAGGGCTACGGCTCCGATGCGGAGTACGCCGTCCAGGCCTTTGAGGAGGCCAACAACTGCAAGGTGGTCCATCAGTATTTCGATTCCGAAGAGGCCCTGCTGAACATGCTCCGCCAGGGCGGCCTGGGGCAGATCGACGTGGTGCTGCCCAACATGGCCTATGTGGCCATCGGCAAGCGCGAGAACCTGTTCCAGCCCATCGACGTGAGCCGGCTGGAGAATTATAGCGACCTGCGGGAGGACATCCGCGATGTGGAGGATGTGAAGGACGCCGACGGCAACATCCTCGGGGTGCCCTGGACCTGGGGCACTACCTCCCTGGGCTATAACCCGGACGCCATCTCGGACACGGTGGATTCCTGGGGCATCCTGTGGGACCCTGCTTATCAGAACAAGATCGCCTTCTTTGACGACCACACCACCGCGGTGATGATTGCCGCCACCTACGCCGGGGAAGATCCCTACGATCCCGACCTGGACGTGGTGAAGGATACCCTGCTCTCTCTGAAAGCCAACTGTAAGCTCTTCTGGAGCAGCTATGACTCCTTTGCCAAGCCCTATTCCGCCGGCGAAGTGGTCGCCGGCAGCGTCTGGTCCGGTGCCGCCACCCAGCTCAACGCCACCGGCCAGAAGATGACCTATGTCTATCCCAAGGAGGGTACCATCGCCTGGGTGGACTATTGGGCCATTCCCAAGGACGCGCCCAACGAGGATCTGGCCTACAAGTGGATCGACTGGATGACCTCTCAGCAGTTCCAGTCCACCTATGCCGCCGATCTGGAGATGCAGCCCCCCATCCCCTCCAACACCAAGGTGCTGGACAGTCTCTCCGGCGATGTGAAGGCCGCCCTGTACGTCGACAACGGCCTGCCGGAGAAGCTGGTGTTCCAGAAAGAGATCCCGGAGGAGACCAACCAGGCCTGGCTGGACCTGTGGAACGAGGTCAAGGCCTCCTGAGCACGCGATCATCAACGGGGGAGACGGATCCGCGCAGCCGTCTCCCCCGTCTTGTTTCATCACTCTGAGAAGGGCGGAACGCGCATGACGAAATCCAAACTTTCTACCTGGCTGCTCATGCTGCCCAGCACCGGGATGCTGGCTCTGCTGGTGGTGGCGCCGCTGGCTGTGCTGGTCTTTGCCAGCCTGATCCAGGGAAACAACCTGGCCCTGGATGCGGCGCTGAGTCTGGGCAATTACGCCACCATTTTGGAAAAGGGGCTCTTTTTTCCGCTGATGGGCAAATCCCTGGCCATGGCGGGCAGCGTCACCGCGGCCTGCATCCTGCTGGCCTACCCTACCGCCTACGGCCTGGCCAAATGCGTGGGCGAAAAGCACCGCAACCTGCTGGTGGTACTCATCATCATCCCCTTTTTCACCTCCCAGCTGCTGCTGATCTACTCCATGATGGTCCTGCTGCAGGCCAACGGCCCTGTCATGAGCCTGCTGGGCCTGTTCGGCCGGAACGCCTCCACCTCCATCCTGTACACCAATTTTGCGGTGTTCCTGATCCTGCTGTATGAATTTCTGCCCTATATGGTGCTGTGTCTTTATTCCTCCATGTGCAAGATCGAGGATAACCAGCTCTACGCCGCCCAGGTCATGGGCGCGGGCAAGGCGCGGCGGTTCCTGGACGTGATCTTCCCGCTCTCCTCCCCCGGTCTGCTCTCCGGCATCATCATCGTCTTCGTCCCGGCGGCGGGCAGCTTTGTAGAGGCCAATCTGGCCGGCGGCACCAACGGGATGCTGATCGGCTCCTATATCGACACCAACTTCTCCGTATCGCTGAACATCGGCCGGGGCTGCGCCCTGTGCGTGCTGTTCCTGCTGGTCCTGTGCGTCATCACGCTTATCATCAACGCCGTTATCCGCGGCGTGGCAGGGAGGCGGCTATGAAAAAACGGTATCCCTTCATCCGGGCGGTCATGATCGTGGTGTACGCATTTATCTTCCTGCCCATCTTCATCGTCGCGCTCATGAGCTTCAATGCCTCCCAGTACGGCACCTTTCCTTTCGTATTCTCCACCAAGTGGTACGTCCGCCTGTTCACAGGGGCCAGCCTGGGGGGCGCCACCTGGCTTTCCATCTGGTTTTCCCTGCTGGTGACCCTCACCATGGTGGTGGTGGGCGTCATGACCAGCCTGGGGCTCAAACGCTCCAACGCCAAATTTGCCAAGGTGTTCTCCGCCCTGCTGAACATGGGCGTCATCATCCCCTGGCTGGTGCTGGGCGTGGCGCTGCTGATGATCTTCAATTTCATCGGCCTGGGCCGGTCCTATCTGGGCATGTATCTGGGCAACAGCATCTGCGTGCTGCCCTATGTGGTACTGCTGGTCTACCCGGCCCTGTGCGAGCTCAACGACAACCTGGAGTTCGCCGCCCGCGCCATGGGGGCGAGCCCCCTGCGTGCCTTCTTCACCGTGGTGCTGCCCGGCATTTTCCCCGCCGTGGCCGCCGGGGGCCTGATGGCCTTTATGGTCTGCTTCAATAATTTCGTCATCCAGTACTATCTGGCCCCCTTCGGCGTGCGTACCCTGCCCCTGGAGATCTACAACATGGTCCGTGTGGGCTATAAGCCGGACATCAACGCCCTGGCCACCATTATGGTGCTGGTCTCCACGGCGCTGGTCTATCTGGTGAACAAGCTGGGTTACGGCAGCAAGAGGTCTCTGCTATGAGCGGGGCGGCGCTTCTGGTCATCGACATGCAGCGGGTCTACGCGCCCGGCGGCGCGTGGGCCACGCCGGGCTTCGACCGGGCCGAGGCCAATATCCTGCGCCTGTGCCGGCGCTATCCCAGGCGTCTGTTTACCCGGCACCTGCCCTTTTCCGATCCCCCCGGCACCTGGAAGCGCTACAACGCGGAGTTTGCCGGGATCAACCGGGATCCGGAGTGCGCCCGCCTGGTCCCCGCTCTGGAAGCGCTCGGCCACCTTTCCTTTGAAAAGCAGACCTATTCCGCCCTCTCCAGCGGCGCTCTGCGCGCCCACCTGCTGGCGGCGGATTACGCTGAGATCCTGATGACCGGCGTCCAGAGCGAATTCTGCGTCCTGGCCACCCTGATGGACGCGGTAGACCTGGGCCTGCCCGTTACTCTGGTATGGGACGCCTGCGCCGGCTCCAGCCCCGCGCTGGACGCCGCCCTGCACGATATCGCCGCCCTGATGCCCTGTCAGGTACGGCTTGCAACGACGGAGGAAGTACTCAATGGCTGATTTGAAGATCGTGGACGTGCGAAAAAGCTACGGAAAAAAGGAAGTGCTCAAGGGGGTATCGCTTACCGCCGGGACCGGGGAATTTCTGGCTCTGCTGGGCCCCTCCGGCTGCGGCAAGACCACCCTGCTGAATACCATCAGCGGCATCGTCCGGCAGGACGCGGGTCAGGTGCTGGTGGACGGCCGGGACATCAGCCACTCTCCCATCGAGAAGCGCAACATCGGCGTGGTGTTCCAAAATTACGCCCTGTTCGCCCATATGAACGTATTTGAAAACGTGGCCTACCCCCTGCGCCTGAAAAAGGTCCCCAAGGCGGAGCTGCAGCAGCGGGTCGGCCAGGCTCTGGAGACCGTGCGGCTGGACGGCTACGCGCCCCGGCGCATCGCTCAGCTCTCCGGCGGCGAGCAGCAGCGGGTGGCTCTGGCCCGGGCCATCGTCTACCGGCCGGACATCCTGCTGCTGGACGAGCCGCTCTCGGCCCTGGACCGGAAGATCCGGGAGCAGATGCAGATCGAAGTACGCCGTATCCAGCGGGAGATCGGCATCACCACCGTCTTTGTCACCCACGACCAGGGGGAGGCGCTCTCCATGGCCGACCGGGTGCTGTTGATGCACGGCGGGCAGATCATCGAAGACAATACCCCCGCCGAGGTGTACCTCCACCCCAAATCCGCCTTTGCCGCCGACTTTATCGGGGCCTCCAACGTGCTGGAGGGCCGCTACGAACACGGCCGGGTGAACGCCGGGGGGCTGGCCCTGCCCGTGGGCGAGCAGGCCGTCTCCGACGGCGCCCGGGTGCGCGCGCTTATCAAGGAGGAGAACCTGGCCCTCCTCCCCCCGGGCCAGGGGGATCTGAGCGCCCGGATCCAGGACAAACTGTTTTTGGGCCAGTCCATCCGCATCACGCTGCGCTGCGGGGAGCGCAGCCTGTTCGCCCTGGTCCCCGCCCGGGAAGCCGAACCGCTCACCGTGGGCTCCGACGTGGACCTGCGGGTCATGGGCGCGTCGGTGTTCGCTTTGTAACCCCCCGGCCGTCCCCGCGGGGCTGTCCAATCAAACACCGCGTGCGTGCGCGGTAAGGAGGGCATTATGTTTCAAATTTCAAGGGAAAAATACTTTAATACCTGGAGCGCCAAAAGTCCGGCGGCCATGATGTTTCTGCCTGCCCGGCTGTCCGTGTCTCTGGGGGCGTACAGCTTTTCCAGCGGCGCCTACACCAGCTTCCCCTTCAGCGAACACATCAAGCTCTATGAGCACGACGCCGACGGCCGCTACTGCCGTCTGACCGCCGAGCACAACGGCACGGTACTCCAGCTGGAATACTGGAAGAGCGACCCCTGGACCGTCCGGGGCCGGGTGAGCACCCTGGCCAACGGGGAATGGGGCCTGCGCTTTTTGCCCGTGCTCACCGTCGGGTTCGAGGGGGACGGCTGCGTCTCCCGCGCGCCGGACGGAAGCGTCGCCATGGCCCTGCGCAGCTACCGCTTTGCGGTGGCGCTGAAGGACCGCCCCATCCGGGAGTGCCTGACCGACGACGAGGGCTACGTGGGCCGCCGCATGGAAGAGCTGGGCTATTACGCCCCTCTGGAAGACGCTCCCCGGCCCAAGTACCGCAGCTTCCTCTATAACTTGGAGGAGACCCCGGTCATCGACTTCGCCCTGTGCGCAGCCAATGGGGATGCCGGCGCCCGCGCGGGGGCGGAAGCCGCCCTGGCGCTGGAGCAGGACGCGCTGGACGCCATCCGCGCCCGGGCGGGAGAAGCCCTGCAGCAGGAGGGCCGCTTCGGCTGCTGCGCGGAGGCCCTGCGGGACGTGATGGCCTGGAACACCTTGGCCGACTTCAAAAACGGCCGGGTGCTCACCTCCCTCACCCGTTTCTGGATCGATAAGAAGTTCGGCGGCTGGTTCCTCTGGCTGGACGACGTGCTCTACCACGCCCTCTGCGCCGCCTGGTCCGGCGATTGGGCCACCGCCCGCTGCAACATCTGCGCCAGCATGGAGAACGCCGTCCCCGCCGGGAACCTGGCCTGCCTCATGTCGGAGTTTACCGAGTGGGTGGACCGCTCCCAGCCGCCCATCTTCGGCTATATCGTACTGAAGTACTATGAGCTGACCCACGACCTTTCCCTGGTACGCCAGGTGTTCCCCACCCTGCACCGGGCGCATCTGTGGTGGTTTGAGCACCGGGACGGCAACGGCAACGGCGTGCTGGAGTACGGCAGCTCCCCCGACTGCGGGGACGGCCATTTCAAGCGCACCAAGCTGGCCGCCAAGGACGAGGCCGCCATGGACAACAGCCCCATGTACGACAGCGCCCGCTTCGTGCCTGAGGCAGGCACCCTTAACATGGAGGACGTGGCCCTCAACAGCCTGCTGGCGCTGGAGGGAGAGTCCCTGGCCAAGCTGGCCCGGGCGCTGGGGGACGCGGATACGGCCCAGACGCTGAGCGCCCAGACCGACGCCTTCAAGCGCCGCATCGACGAGCGGCTCTGGGACGAGGAGCGGGGGCTTTACGCCAACCGCCACTGGGAAAACGGCTTTGTCAGCCCCTCCCCCACCAGCTTCTATCCCCTGGTGGCCGGCATTCCCACTCCGGAGCGGGCGCGCCGCCTGGTGGAGCACATCTTCGACGAGAGCGAATTCTGGACGGCGGCTCCCCTGCCCTCCATCTGGCAGAAGGACCCCGCGGTCCGGGACGACGTGTACTGGCGGGGGCGCATGTGGCCGCCGCTGAACTTCTTCACCTACCTGGGCCTCAAGCGCTACGGCTTCCAGGAGGAAGCCCACCGCCTGGCGCAGCGCAGCGCCCAGGTCTTCGCCCGAGCCTGGGAGGAGGAACGGGCCTGCTATGAGAATTACAACACCTTCACCGGCGTGGGAAAGAGCGTGGACGCCGACCCCTTCTACGGCTGGGGCGCTCTGCTGCCCCTAATGTGGGTGCTGGAATTTGTAGACACCGACCCCGACGGCGGTCTGAGCTTCGGCTCGATCTCCGGAGAGGCGATGCAGCTGCGCCACCTGCGCACCTATCTGGGCCAGATGGAGCTGCGCCTGGGCGACGCCGCGCAGGTGGACCTGGACGGCCGGACCGTCTTCCGCTCCAACGCCCGGGGACGCTTCTCCGGCTTCCTCTATGAAAGCCACTACGCGCAGCTCACCGTCCCGGCCCAACCGGAGGAGACCTGGGTGGAATTCCCGGCCGCCGAACCGGTATCTGTCTGCGTGAATGGAGCGGCCGTCCCTCCCGCCGCCCGCATCTCCCTCCCGGCGGGACGCGCCGCCCGCATCCAGCTCTGGTACTGAGGGGGGACGCCGGATGAAGGTACTGTGCGTCGGCTCTCTCAATTTGGATTATACCTATCAGGTGGACCACTTCGTCCGCCCCGGCGAGACCCTGGCCGCCCGGGCGCGGAGCGTCCATTGCGGCGGCAAGGGGCTGAACCAGTCCATCGCCGCCGCCAAGGCCGGCCTGCAGGTCTGGCACGCCGGTCTGGTGGGGACGGGCGGCGCGCCGCTCCTGGACGCGCTGCAGCGCTACGGGGTGGATACCGGCCTGATCCGCGCCCTGGACCAGCCCTGCGGGCACACCGTCATCCAGGTGACGGAAGCCGGGGAAAACTGCATTCTCCTCTACGGCGGCACCAACACCTGCCTGACCGAGTCTTTTGTGGATGAGACGCTCTGCCGTTTTGCACCGGGGGATGTACTGCTCCTGCAAAACGAGGTCAACGGCATCCCCTACCTGATCCGGCAGGCGGTCCGCCGGGGCCTGCGGGTGGCCTTCAACGCCGCCCCCATAGCACCGGAGGTGGCGGATTACCCGCTGGAACTGCTCTCCTGGCTGGTCATCAACGAGGGGGAGGGCGCCGCCCTGGCGGGAACCCAGGCGCCCGCGGACATTCTGGACCGTCTGGCCCAGCGCTGCCCCGATACCCAGCTGCTGCTCACGCTGGGCGCCGGGGGCTCCGTCTGCCGCGCCGGCGGGGAGACCTGGTCCTGCGGCGTTTTTCCGGTGCGTCCGGTGGACACCACCGCAGCGGGGGACACCTTTCTGGGCTACTATCTGGGCGCGCTGCTCGCCGGCGCTCCCATACCGGAAGCCCTCCGGCTCTCCTCCGCCGCCAGCGCCCTGTGCATCCAGCGCCGGGGCGCGGCCGACGCCATTCCCCTGCTGGAGGAGGTCCGCGCCGCCCTGGCCGCGGGCAGCCTGGGGGAAATGGGGAAAGGAGCTTCTTTATGAAAAAAGGCAAGCTGCTCCACAGCGCGCTTTCCCACGAGATCGCCAAGCTGGGACACACCCAGACCTTGGTCCTGGGCGACGCGGGGCTTCCCATCCCGCCCGAGACCCGGCGGATCGATCTGGCCGTCACACAGGGTGTTCCCGCGCTCCTGTCCGTGCTGGACGCCGTGTTGTCCGAGCTGGCCGTGCAGAAGATCACGCTGGCCGAGGAGATCAAGACGGCCAGCCCGGAAATGGACCGTTCCATTCGCAGCCGCTTTCCGGGCACGCAGATCTGCTACGTCCCTCACGAGGCGTTCAAAGCCCTGCTTCCTCAGGCCGCCTGCGTGGTGCGCACCGGGGAGACCACTTCCTATGCCAACGTGATCCTGGAGTCCGGCGTCACCTTTTAGCGTCGGTCCTCCAGCCTTCGGAACGGCTGGCAGCGGGAGATCTTTGCCGGACAAACAGCTTCCCGCCGCAAGCCTGCCGGATTCCCGGGGAAACCCAGGCCGTCCGGGCAAAAAAGACCCGCTGCCCCGGCGCTTGTAATACTGTTTCTTAATAAAAAAGTTTAGCAAGCCTTTTTATTGCGGCGTATGATGCCGCAGCGCCTGTGGCGCAAGCAACAGTATTGACGACATTCCTGGCGGCTACGCCGCCGAGCCACATTCTGTGGCCTCCATAAAACGGTTCAACCGTTTTATGGAGAATTGGTATAAGATTGGGATACAGACCCTGGGGCTTGCGGCGCCGTTCCATCCGCATTATAATAGGGGTTCCCGGCCATAGCCGGGGACCCCTCAGCTTTTTCCACAGGCGCCTTGCCGCTTTGCCGGCGGCGCCCCCCATTCCTATGATGAAAGAGGATCCCGATGAACGAAAAAGAAATCGCAGAGCTGCGCCGCCGTTTCCGGCCGGAGAAGACCAGCATCACGCACATCCGCGGCTGCTGTGTCAACGAAAACCGGGAGATCGTCTCCCAATTTGACCAGTCCCTGGCCCTCCTGTCCCAGGAGGAAAGCGAAAAATTTCTCTCCCTTCTCCGCAAGACGCTCTCCGGCGGCATAGGCAAAAACCTGGTGGACATCACCTTTACCACCCAGCAGGTGGCGGACAGTCCGGAGCACAGGCTCCTCATGGCCCTGCGCAGCTCCGCCCTGAAGGACGAGCAGGCGGTGCAGACCTTTTTCCAGCAGGTGATCGGCAGCCTGTCGCTGGAGGGCAATTACCTGATCCTGCTGGCCCGGGACGCCTACGACGTACCTTACCGTTCCCGGGACGGGGAACGGCAGGACGACGCCTCCGCCGAGGTCTTCTCCTACCTTTTGTGCGCGGTGTGCCCCGTCAAGCAGACCAAGCCGGGCCTGAGCTACCATATCCGGGAAAACGAGTTCTGCACGCCGGCGCCGGACTGGCTGGTCTCCGCCCCTGAGCTGGGCTTTCTCTTTCCCGCCTTTGACGAGCGCACCACCAACCTGTATAACGCGCTGTACTACACGCGGGACACCGCGGAAAATCACCCGGAGGTCGTGGACGCGCTCTTCCGCAGCCCCATCCCCATGCCCGCCTCCGCCCAGAAAGAGACGTTCCAGTCCCTGCTGGGCGATACGCTTGGAGCGGATTGCAGCCTGGAGGTGGTGCAGGCCGTGCAGGAGCAGCTGTGCCAGCTCATTCAGGAGCACAAGGAATGCAGGCAGGCCGAGCCGCTGACCCTGTCCAAGGGCGCGGTAACGTGCGTGCTCCGGTCCTGCGGCGTATCAGACCGCCACGCGGAGTCCTTCGACGGAAAGTATGACGAGGCCTTCGGCCCGGACGCCGCCCTGAGCCCCGGCAATCTGGTGGACACCAGGCAGCTGGAGCTGCGCACCCCGGACGTGACCATCCGGGTCAGCGCCGAACGGGGCGATCTGGTAGACACCCGCGTCATCGACGGAGTCAAGTACATCCTCATTCGCGCCGACGAGGGCGTACAGGTCAACGGCGTCAACGTACAGATCTCCTGACCGCCTGCGCGCTTCGCCCTTCCATGCAAAACGGCCCGCGCCCCGAATCAAAGGGGGTGCGGGCCGCTTTCGCCGGGTCTGCGCCTGCTCAGCCGCCCGTCTCCAGCAGCAGCTCGTACACGGCGCCATGCACATAGTCGATCTCTTCAAAGCGGGTGAACGGTCCCACGGAAAAGCGCACCGCCCCCTGCGGGAAGGTCCCCAGCGTCCGGTGGGCCATAGGCGCGCAATGGAGGCCGCAGCGGGTCTCGATCCCATACTCCTGTTCCAGACGGAAGGCCATCTCTCCGTTATCGGCGTGAAGGAAGTCCACCGACACCACACCGGTGCGGCGCTTCACCTCCCGGGTCCCCAACACCCGCAGGCCGTCCTCCTCCAGTTCCATCAGCCGCGCCCAGAGGTGTCCGCCCAATTTGCGCACCCGGTCCCGGAGGGGCGCTCCCATCCGCTCCAGATAATCCAGCGCGGCTCCCAGGCCGTAAATGCCCGGCAGGTTGAGGGTGCCCGCCTCCAGCCGGTCGGGCAGGAACGGCGGCATATCCAGCGATTCGGACCGGCTGCCGGTACCGCCGGAGAGCAGCGGCTCCAGTTCGGCCGCCAGCGCGTCGGTAACCACCACGCCCCCGATGCCCTGGGGACCCAGCAGTCCCTTGTGGCCCGGGAAGGCCAGGCCGTCGATCCCCATCGCGGCCATATCCACCGGCACGCACCCCAGCGTCTGAGCCGCGTCCACCAGGAAAAAGATGCCCCGCGCACGGCACATCGCCCCAATCTCCCCAATGGGAAACAGGGTGCCCGACACGTTGGAGGCATGCGTCAGGATCACGCAGCGGGTGTCTTGCGTCAGCATTTCCTCCGCCTGCTCCAGCAAAAGCTCCCCCTGCCCGTTGCAGGGCAGGCGGTCCACACGCACGCCTGCCGCCTCCAGCTGGTTCAGGGGGCGCAGCACCGCGTTGTGCTCCATTGCGGAGGTGACCGCCCGGTCGCCGGGCCGCAGCAGGCCCTTGAGCAGCAGGTTCAGGCCATGGGTGGCGCCGCCCGTGAAGACCACGTTCCGCGCCCCCGGGCCGCCCACCAGGGCGTTCAGCCGCTCCCGCACCGACAGGACGGTCCGCCCCGCCGCGCAGGCTCCGGGGTAGCTGCCCCGGCCGACGTTGCAGCCGATCCGGCCGATATAATCCGCCATGGCCTCTCCCACGCCGGGTGCCTTGGGAAACGCGGTGGCCCCGTTATCCAGATATACCCTTCTCATGCCGTTTCCTCACAATTCGCTCTCCACCGCCAGGCGGATACTGTACCCCGCCTGCTGCAGCCGGGGCAGGATGCGGGACAAGATCCCGGCGCCCGCGGCGCCGTCGTCCAGGGTAATACGCACGCTTCCGCGCTCCGCCGCCGCCGCCAGGATGGCGTTTGCCTGGGCGGCCTGGCCCCGTCCGTCGTCCAAGCCGTCCACATTGCCTGTCCAGCAGGCCCAGCCCAGCTGCGTCAGCCATCGGAGCACCTGGCCGTCGTTCTGCTCCAGCGCCGCGGTATGGATCCGCAGGCGGGCGATGCGCTCCAGCAGGGCGCTGCCCTGGGACAACGACGCCTGGACCGCATCCAGATCGCCGCCCGGGAGCAGCAGCCCCACTGCGTGGCCGGAGCCCACCACACGCCGCACCTGATCACCCCTTCCGGCCAGATCCTCCGGCCGGAACAGGAACAGGGCGCGCACGCCGCTGCGGTCCAGCGTATCGAGGATCGCCTCCAGCCCGCTGCCGTCGGTACACTGGAAGGCCAGATACAGCCGCACGCCGTTCCGGTCCGGCGTCTCAGCCCCGCCCGGCGTGGGCGCGGGCGGGACCGTCTGTCCCGGAGCCGTCGTGACCGCCGGAACGCTGGCGGAGGGCGACAAGCTGCGGATATAATCGTTGTACCGGTTCTGGAGCCGGCCGGAGACCATCGCCACCTCCAAAAATTCCTGGGTGCTCAGGCTCTCCTTGCCGTTTGTCAGCCGCAGGAACGTTCCGTAGGGCGTCAGCCGCTGGCTGGTGGTCAGCTCGCAATAGCGGCTGACCCGGTTCAGCGGCAGGAAAATGGTCCCGTTTCGGATAATGGCGCGCATGCCCATGCTCTCTCCGGTATTCTGATCGGTGCAGGTACCGGCGTTCAGATCGAAGCGCAGGGTCCCGCCGATGCGGTACATATACAGATAATACCCCGAATCATCCCGCATTACGCTGAAGGATACCCCCAGGGCCACTCCGGTCACATTTCCGTCGAAGAGGGTATAGGGCGCGTACAGCACTCCGTCGGACTGAAAGGGCATGGCCTCGGCGGACATGTCCACAAAGCGGTCGTTCACCGCCATCTGATAGACCGATTCCTCCGACGCGGCGGCGGAGAGCGCCAGCGCCATCACCAGAGCCGCCGCGCAAAGGCAGGCCAGCAGCCGCCGGAGTCGTTTCATTCCATACCACCCCCCAGATCATTTGCCTTGGGCTTTGCTGCATTATATCATTTTTTAAACCGTATGGCAACCGGCCGCGCCGGACGGAATCGCCCGCTTGCACCGGCAGGCCGCGCATAGTATAATAGATTTGCCTGACCTTGGATTTAACCGGATTTTAAGAAAGTCTAAAGGCCAATTTAGCCCGCGCCGGTTATACTTTCTACAGAACAACCGGCGAAAGGATGTGCACCCTATGGCGGTCACGTTGGAACAAGTGGAGCGGCTGCGGGAAGAAGCGGACCTGTCTTACGAGGAGGCCCGCGCCCTGCTGGAACAGACGCAGGGCGACCTGCTGGAGGCCCTGATTCTGCTGGAGCGGCAGGGCCGCACCAGGGGCGCAGCCAAAAGCGCCTACTACTCCACCCGGCCCAGCCGGGATGCGGCGGAGGGGGCCGCCCTGGTCCCCACAGCGCCCTCCCGGGGCGGCCGCCGCAGAAGCGCGGGCCAGGACGCGGAGCGCCCCGGCTTCCGGGCTCAGCTCAAGGCCTTGCTGCTGGCCGCTGTGGATCTGCTGCGGCACAGCACCGTCAATCAGTTTGAGGTTTGGCGGCATGGGGAGATGATGACCTCCCTGCCGGTACTGATCCTGATCCTGCTCATCCTTGTGGCCTTCTGGATCTCCGTGCCGCTGCTCCTTTTGGGATTGTTTTTCGGATGCAGATACCGTTTTTCCGGCCCGGATCTGGAAAAAAGCGGGGCAGGAGACGCCGTCAACCGGGTGACGGGCGTCGTCGGCGATGCGGTGGAGCAGGTGAAGGACGCGTTTACCCGCGCCGCGCAAGGCAAGGACGACCCCAAAAAGTAACCCGCGCACAGCCCCGGCTGGAACGCGCGATTCGATGGGAGGAGGCGGCGGCATGGCCGAAAAGATCCTTTTGGTGGAGGATGAGGAGAAACTGGCCCGCATGGTGGAGCTGGAGCTGCAATACGAGGGATACCAGGTGGATAAGGCCTTCGACGGCCGGACCGGACTGGACCGCGCCCTGTCGGGAGAATACGACCTGGTGCTGCTGGACATCATGCTTCCCGCCCTGTCGGGCATGGAGGTGCTGCGCCGCCTGCGGAAGGAGAGCCAGCTGCCCGTTATCATGCTCACCGCCCGGGATACGGTGGTGGATAAGGTCTCCGGCCTGGACATGGGGGCCGACGATTACATCACCAAGCCCTTCGCCATCGAGGAGCTTCTGGCCCGCATCCGGGCCGCCCTGCGCAAGCGCCCCGCCCAGGCCGCGGAAGAGCCCCGCAGCCTGCTCGCCGCGGGGGCGCTCACCATGGACACCGAGCGCCACGAGGTGGAGGTGCGCGGTCAGAGCGTGGAGCTGACCCGCCGGGAGTTTGACCTGCTGCGCTACCTGCTGGAGAACAAGGAGAAGGTCATCTCCCGGGAATCTCTGCTGGATCACGTGTGGGGCTTCGATTTTGTGGGGGAGACCAACGCTGTGGACGTGTATATCCGCTTTCTGCGCTCCAAAATCGACGAACGCTTTGACATCAAGCTGATCCACACCGTCCGGGGTGTGGGATATGTCATCCGCGAGGACGGGAACGGCTGACGGCTCCGGGCCGGGAGCGCCGGACCGATCCTCCGCCGCCCGCACGGATGCGGGCCGGCATTTACAGGAAAAGAGGGACCGGATCATGGACATCAACGCCATCGTATACACCAGCGCCACCGGCTTTACCGCCCGCTACGCCGCCCTGCTGGCCGAGCGGACCCGCCTGCCGGCTTACGAGCTGGCTCAGGCCGGGACCGCGCTTTCCAAGCGCGCCCCCGTGCTCTATTTGGGCTGGCTGTGCGCCGGCGGGATCAAAGGGCTGAAAAAGGCCGCCGCACGCTTTGACGTGAAGGCCGTCTGCGCTGTGGGCATGTCCCTTCCAGACCCGGCCTATACCGCCAAGCTGGCCTTGCCCGCCGCGCTGAAGCAGGTCCCGCTGTTTTATCTGCGGGGCGGCTATGCCCCTGACCGGCTCACCGGCGTCTATCGGCCCATGATGGCCCTGATGACCAAGGCCGTGACCAGGACCCCGCCCAAGGACGCCGGAGAACGCGCCATGCAGGATGCCTTCCTCCACGGCGGCGACTGGGTGAGCGAACAGGCCCTGACGCCGGTGCTGGAGCGGCTGGCCGAACGATAAGGAGGCGCCGTGATGACCCGCAACCCCAACAACAAGCCGCCCGGACGGATCAGATCCTCCATTGTGGCCCGGCTGAATACCCGGCTGTTCTTCCGGCTGCTGGGCATCTATTTCTGCATGGATCTGCTGCTCTGCCTGCTGTTCTCCGGCGGACTGTTTTTCTATGCCGAGCGGCAGGCTGCGGACATCAGCCTTCTGGTCCAGGAGCGGGGCGTGCCCACGGCGGAGGCAAGCGCGTGGATGCAGGCGGGCGACTCCATCGTCACCGCGGGCATCTCCGAGGCGCAGGGGATACCCCTGCCCGGCTGGCTGCCCTCTCCTGCGGAGACCACCGGGGGAGTGCGGTACTTCGACCCCGGTGACACAGAGCTGTTCTCCCTTGTCACCTTCCATACCGGCGGCGTGACCAGCTACACCCTTCAAATGGATTCCGACGGCACGCCCTATACCATCTGGCTGGATCTGTCCGCCCCCGCGTCCATCTTCCTCTTCGCCGCCCGGGTCCTGCTGATCTGCCAGCTGGTGAGTTTGATCTCCAACCTGTTTAAAAACGCCGGGTCCATCAAGAAGGTGCTGCGTCCCATCCAGGAGCTGGCCGCCACTGCCGCCAAGCTCAACAACGTCTCCGGCATGTCGCCGGAGGAGCTGAAGGTGCTGGCCGGAAAGCTGGATGAGATCAACGCCACCCATCTGGACCAGCGCATCAATCTGCCCGGAACCCAGAAGGAGCTTCAGACTCTGGCGCAGGCCATCAATGCCATGCTGGACCGGATCAATGAGGCCTACCGCTCTCAGATGCGGTTTGTCTCTGACGCCAGCCACGAACTGCGTACCCCCATCGCGGTCATCCAGGGATACGCCAACCTGCTCAACCGCTGGGGGAAGGACGATCCGGCCACCCGGCAGGAGGCCATCGACGCCATCCGGCAGGAGGCCGATTCCATGAAGGAGCTGGTGGAGCAGCTGCTCTTCCTAGCCCGCGGCGACAACGACTCCATGCACATTCAGATGGAGGCCTTCGACCTCACCGAGGTGGCCGCCGAGGTGCTGCGCGAGACGGAGATGATCGACCAGACCCATCGCTTTGCATCCCATTGGGACGGGGCGGTCCCCGTCTTCGCGGACATGGGGCTGATGAAGCAGTGCCTGCGCATCCTGGTGGACAACTCCATCAAATATACCCCCGCCGGCGGTCTCATCACCCTGCGCTCCTCTGTTGCGGACGGCGCGGCCCGCATCTCAGTCCAGGACGAGGGACAGGGCATCGATTCCGAGAGCCTGCCCCATATCTTTGAGCGCTTTTACCGCACCGATGTGTCTCGTGCCCGCCAGACCGGCGGTACCGGCCTGGGCCTGGCGATCGCCAAGTGGATCGTTGACCGCCACGGCGGCTGGTTCGAGGTGCGCTCCTGGCCCGGTGTGGGGACCCGCATGACCGTTGTGCTTCCCCTGGCCAACCTGGGCGGGCAGAGCGACGACAGCCAGGAAGACCCCGGAGCGGACGCCAGGCAGAGTGCCTGAAGGCGGCGGAACAAACGGGAACCACAATTCTGACGGGCAGGGCGGTCTTTCCACAGGACCCGAGTTCCATCCGTCCCGCCCCTTCTCTGCGGGAAAAGGCCGAAATGCCTTTTCCCGCAGTCTCTTCCGGCGACCCGGAGCAGCTTGCTCCGGGCCGCCGGTTTATTTTAAGGCGTCACCGCACAATTCCCCACGCACGTCTTGGCGGCCAATTTGCCCCACAAATGCGTTGCAAAACCTTGCAATACGCAAAGTATTCCTGCAGTTTTGCGCCTTTTGGCGGCACAAATTTCCGCACCGATCCGTACGCGCTGAATGATGCGGTAATACCCTAATTTTGCGGAGGCGGGAACTTTTTGTCCTGTCCGTCCGTCAAAGACAGCACAACCCAATCAGAAAGGAACCGATCTCTATGAACCTGAACCGACGCCTGCTCGTCCTGACCCTGGCCGGGACCCTCAGTCTGGGCCTGCTGTCCGCCTGCGGCGGCGGGAATACGCCCGCACCCGAGACCACGCCTTCCGCAATACCGTCTCCCCAGGCCACCGCTGCTCCCACTGCTTCCCCCGACCTGCCGGAGGAGTCCCCGGAGGAACCCCCGATCCCGGAGGAGACCGGTGCTCCGGAGCTTCCTCCGCCTTCCGACGCGCCCGCCGCCACCGCAAAGCCGCAAGCCACCCCCGTTCCCACGCAAAAGCCGGGGGGCGCCGTCACGCCCGCTCCCACGCCGGAGAGCACGCCGTCCGCCTCCCCCGTCGCGTCCACCTGGAACGACATCGCCAAGCTGGATCTGCCCTCCCTGATGGATGTGGACGCCGACACCCTCTCCGCTCTCTACGGGATCGACGCGGCCGATTTGGAGGAATACATCTGCAAGATGCCCATGATGAGCGTTCAGGCCACTGAATTTTTTATTGCCAAGGTGAAGGACGGCAAGCTGGATGCGGTAAAATCCGCGCTGGAGCAGCGCCAGAAGGATCTGGAGGAGCAGTGGTCCCAGTATCTGCCCGCCCAGCTGGAGCTGGTGCAGAACTACAAGCTGGTATCCAACGGCAATTACATCCTGTTCGCCGTCAGCGAATCGGCGCCCGACGCGGTATCGGCCTTCAATACCTATACAAAATAGTCTTTTCCGGTTATAATGGAACGGAACCGCCCGGCAGGGCTCCCCTGCCGGGCGGTATTCGGAATGACGCAAAAAAGAAGGTGACCTTTTGGTCTTTTCCAGTCCGTATTTTCTCTTCCTGTACCTGCCCATCGTGCTGCTGGTCTACTACCTCACGCCGCTGAAGGCCCGCAACGCGGTGCTGCTGGTCTTCAACCTGATCTTTTACGCCTGGGGCGAGCCGGTGTATATCCTCATCATGTTTGCCTCCATTGCCATTGACTACACCCACGGCATGCTGGTGGAACGCTGCAAGCGGCGCGGCAATGACCGGGCGGCCCGCCGGGCGGTGGCCTCGTCCGTGATTTTCAACCTGGCGCTGCTGTTCTTTTTCAAATACTGGGACTTTGTGGCCGGGAGCCTGGCCGCCATCGGGCTGCCCTTCATGCCCCGGCTGGGTCTGAGCCTGCCCATCGGCATCTCCTTCTACACCTTCCAGACCATGAGCTATACCATCGACGTGTACCGCGGCGACGCCGGGGTACAGAAAAATCTCATCAACTTCGGTACGTTCGTCACCCTGTTTCCACAGCTCATCGCGGGCCCCATTATCAAATACAAGGACCTGGGGGATCAGATCGACCACCGTCCCCATTCTCCGGAACAGTTCGCCTCCGGCGTGCAGGTCTTTGTGGTGGGCCTGGCCAAAAAGGTCCTGCTGGCCAACAATCTGGGACTGCTGTGGGATGCCTATAAGGCCCTGCCTGCGGCAGAGCTCACCACCGCCGGGGCCTGGCTGGGCGTGGCGGCCTTTACGTTTCAGCTCTACTTTGACTTCTCCGGCTATTCCGATATGGCCGTGGGCCTGGGCCGGATGCTGGGCTTTGAGTTCATGCGCAACTTCAACTATCCCTATATCTCCCGTTCCATCACCGAGTTCTGGCGGCGGTGGCACATCTCCCTGGGCACCTGGTTCCGGGAATATCTGTATATCCCTCTGGGCGGCAACCGGGTCTCCACACCCCGGCTGTTTTTCAACCTGTTGGTGGTATGGGCCGCCACGGGCATCTGGCACGGGGCCAGTTGGAATTTCCTGCTCTGGGGGCTTTATTTTGCGGCTCTGCTGATTTTGGAGAAGGCCTTCCTGCTCAAGCTGCTGGACAAGCTGCCCGCCCTGCTGCGGCATCTGTATACCCTGTTTCTGGTGGCGGTGAGCTGGGCCATCTTTGCCGTGGAGGACTTCTCCCAGCTGGGCGCTTACCTGAAGGCCATGTTCGGTCTGGCCGGGGGCGGACTGACGGATGCGGCGGCATGGTATTACTTCCGCTCCTTCCTGCCTGTACTGCTGATTTCCGCCGTAGCCTCCACCCCCCTGGCCGCCCGGCTTTGGAGACGTCTGCCGGAGCGGTCCATGCGTCTTTTGCTGCCCGTGCTCCTGCTGGCGGGACTGGTCTTTTCCACCGCCTATCTGGTGGACGCCACGTATAACCCATTTTTATACTTTCGCTTCTGACGCCGCCCGGCCGCCGGCGCGGCCTGCATGATCCGCCGGCCTTCCGCCCGCGGCAAAAAATTGTTTTCCGTCTAAGGAGGTCCCCATGACGAAACGCTACTGCATTTTCATCACCGCGCTGTTCTGCGCGTTCCTGGGCCTGTTTCTGGCCGCCAATACGCTTTCCCCCGACCGCGACTTTTCTCAGCTGGAGAACCGCGCCCTGCAGCAGCTGCCCGCGCCCTCGGTCAAGACGCTGGTCAGCGGAGCATTCATGTCCGACTTTGAGACCTATGTCAACGACCAGTTTGTCCTCCGGGACGGCTGGATCGCCCTGAAGTCCGCCACCGAACTGGCCCTGGGCAAACAGGAGAACAATGGTGTCTACTTCGGCAAGCAGGATACCCTGATCACCCACTTTCAGGCGCCCGACGCCGGGAAGGTGACGAATAATTTGAGTTATGTTAATAAGTTTGTGGAAAATGTGGATATCCCGGTGTATTTCTCGCTGATCCCCACACAGGCCTGCATCTGGGCCGACCGCCTGCCCGAGGGCGCGCCCAACGCCAGCCAGACCGACCTGCTGACCCAGGCGCAGGCGGCCACCCAGGCAAACTGGTATGATACCTACCCTTCCCTCTGGGCCCACAGGGACGAGGATATCTTCTACCGTACCGATCACCATTGGACCAGCCTGGGCGCCTATTACGGCTATACCGCCCTGGCGGACGCCATGGGCCTGGAGCCGGTGCCCCTTTCGGAGTACGCCAAGACGACGGTGAGCACCGCCTTCTACGGCACGGTGTTTTCCTCCTCCGGCGTGCGCTGGGTGCGCCCGGACGTGATCGACACCTATGTGCCCGACGACGGGATCTCCGTCACCTCCTACACCTACGATAAAAACGGCAATCCGGTGGAGGAGCCCCGGCAGCTGTACGACAAATCCTTCCTCGCCGTGAAGGACAAGTATGCCATGTTCCTAGGCGGGCAGCAGTCCCTGGGGGTCATCCGCACCGGCCGGGAGGGCCCCAAGCTGCTGCTGATCCGGGATTCCTACACCGACTCTCTGGCCCCCTTCCTCACCGCCCATTATTCCGAGATCCACCTCATCGACCTGCGCTACTACAAGCTCTCCGTCGCCGACTATATCAAGCAAAACGGAATCGACGCTGCGGTGGTGCTCTACAGTGTGCCCAACTTTGTCACCGATTCCAACCTGGTCTGGCTGGGCCGGTGACCGAAGCGGAGGCACACCCCTGCTGACCCGGCATGGCTTCGCCATGCCGGGTTTTCCCATACGCACGACAGGATTCCCGTGCATCTTTTCCGTGGGAAGGCATATACTGATATGTACATCACTCACGAAGGAGGTTAGGCAGATGCAGGAGCACGAGGAACATACGCCGTCCAGGCCTGACGCCGCTCCCAGGGAGGACGTGGACGATCTCATTTTCCGCGCCGACCCGGGCTGGCTTGCCAGCGACCGTTGAAAACCGCCCGCCTTCGGGCGGTTTTTTGGCGTCCGGAAGCCGTTTGCCCTTTACATTGCCGGCTTCTTTGGATATAATATGAGGGCTATTTTATGGAAATGAGAGTGTATGTGATGCTGCAGTTTGACGAATACAAAGTAAAGCTGAACAACCTGCGCCCCGAACTGGAGGACCTGGACCAGGCCCTGGGGCTGGAGGCCGCCCAGCGGGAGGCGGAGATGCTGGAGTCGGAGAGCGCCTCCGACGGCTTTTGGGACAACCTGGAGAAGGCCCAGAAGGTACAGCAGCGGGTCAAGCAGCTGCGCAACAAAATCGAAGGCCAGCAGAAGCGCAAGACTCAGTGGGATGATCTGATGACCCTGTGCGAGCTTGGCAACGAGGCCGAGGATGAGAGTCTGGTGCCCGAGGTGGAGGAAGGCTTTGCCGCCCTCGTGGCCGCCGTGGAGGACGCCAAGCTGTCCACCCTGCTCACCGGCGAATATGATAATTCCAACGCCATTTTGACGTTCCACGCCGGCGCCGGAGGCACCGAGGCCCAGGATTGGGCCCAGATGCTTTACCGCATGTACACCCGCTGGGCCGAGCGCCACGGCTACAACTACCAGGTCATCGACTATCTGGACGGCGACGAGGCGGGCATCAAAAGCGCCACCATTCTGATCGAGGGGGAAAACGCCTACGGCCACCTGAAGAGCGAGCACGGCGTGCACCGCCTGGTGCGGGTCTCCCCCTTTGACGCCAACGCCCGCCGGCAGACCTCTTTCGCCGCGCTGGAGGTCATGCCCGAGATCCCCGACGACGTGGAGGTGGATATCCGTCCCGAGGACATCGAGATGCAGGTCTTCCGCTCCTCCGGCGCGGGCGGCCAGCACATCAACAAGACCTCCTCCGCCGTGCGGCTGATCCACAAGCCCACCGGCATCGTGGTCTCCTCCCAGCAGGAGCGGTCCCAGTTCCAAAACCGGGACACCTGTATGAAGATGCTGCGCTCCAAGCTGGTGGAGCTGCAGATGCAGGCCCATGCGGAAAAGATCTCCGACCTGAAGGGCGTGCAGATGAAGATCGAATGGGGCAGCCAGATCCGTTCCTATGTATTTATGCCCTACCAGCTGGTCAAAGATACCCGCACCGGATATGAGACCAGCAATGTGGGCGGCGTGATGGACGGCGATCTGGACGGCTTTATCAACGCCTACCTGAAGGCTGAGGCCACTGGGAACTGGCTGGAAAAGTAAGCGTCCCGCACCCGAACCAATGGGCGGCCGGACTTGTGAGCGCCCGTTGCCCGGTATATCGGATCCGGACGGCAGCGGCCTTCCAACTGCAACGGGGCCCGCAGCGTATGCTGCGGGCCCCGTTGTTCTTTTTCTAAATCGTACGCAGAAAGTCGGAAATAAAGTTAAGGGCGGCCCCGGCGGCGATGGCCTCCTGCTTGTAGCAGCACACCCGCAGGTAATCCGGACGGTCCCCGAAAATATTATACTGGTCAATCCGCCGCTTGAGCTCCTCCAGATAATCCCCAATGTACGCGCCCACATACCCCCCCAATATGATGGGACAATCGAAGAGCATATACAGATTGGCGATGGTGACCGCCAGGTGATCCAGATACGTGTCCCACCGCGCCCCGGCCTCCGGCGCGCCCCGGTTCAGCAGGGCAAAAAAGGCGGCCATGTCCCCATCGGTCAGGGAGGACAGCACGGTGGCCGCGCAGTAGGTGTCCACACATCCCTTTTTACCGCAGTAGCAGGGCTTTCCATCGGGTACGATGGTCAGGTGTCCGATCTCCCCGCTGTGCAGGTGTTCTCCGGAGTAGATCTGATTGTTGATGACCACCGAGCCGCCGATGTTGTTGCTGAGCATCACGTAAAAAGCGTTGGAGAGGTTCCGGTTGATCCAAAGTTCGGCAAAGCCCGCGGCATTGGCATCGTTGAACAGAGCGGTGGGATAGGGAATATACCGGGCAAACTCCGCCCCGGTCACTCCGGTGATCTCCAGGATCTTTCCGTAAAAAACACTCTGGTTGTCCCCGGCGATAAGCGCAGGCAGACCGATCCCCACCCCCTGGATATGCTCTGCCCGCAGTCCGGCCTCCTGGATGATCTGCTCTACTACCGCCCCCAAACGGCGGTAGTAGGCGTCCGTGCGCTCGAATCGGCACCGCAGGCGGACGCTGGCAGTGATGGTCCCCCGCAGATCTACCGCCACGGCGGTGATGTGGTTGCGGGTGATATCCAGGCCGATGGCCGTGCGGGCGCCGGCGACCACGTCGAAGGTCTTTGCCCGCCGCCCGCCGGTATTACTCAAAAAGCCGACCTCTTCCACCAGTCCCTCCTCCTGCAGCTGGGCGATATTCTGGGTCACAGTGGGCAGGCACAGGTGCAGCCGTCCCACAATGGCCTGCTTGGACAGCGCGCCCTCGCCGTGGAGGAGGTTATAAATATTGGTGCGGTTGGCCTGCTTGATTCCCATATTGGCGGTAATCTTCTGCTCCATATTCCCTCAGCTCTCAAACGTTAATTTTTTCACATTCTATCCGTTAAAAAAAGGAAAGCCATATCATCCAAAGCCTTCCCGTCCATGGCCCTGCCCGCTTATTAAAAACCATTTTCTAAAACCATCTCATTATATCTATATCACACTTAAGCTGGTTGTGCAAGGAAAAAAATTCCGAATTGGATTGCTCAATGTATACAATTTTGAAAAATCAAATTTGACACTTTAGCCAAATCAGTTTCTTTTTTCATCTTGTCTCTTGACAAATTTACAGTCCACTCCTAATATGTAATCAGTTTATTAAATCAGATTACAAAAAGTGTTTTGATAATTAAGATAGCCGAAAGTGAAGCACAGGAGGGATCGCGTTGAAATTTTACATTCTGGACAACGGCTGGGAGACCCTGGACAAATCGTTTTTTATCGCCGGAGCCAACTCGGCCACCGCCTCCAACCGCAACCCTGAAACCGAGTGGATCAACATCCCCATCCAGGCCTATCTCATCGAGCACGAGGACGGCTGGATCCTCTTCGACACCGGCTGCGACCCGGATTGGGAGCGCAACTGGCCCGCCTTTATCCCCGAGCAGTCCCCCTATTATGTCACGGAGGAGCAATTGCTTCTCAATCGCCTGGCCCAGCTGGGCGTCGCCCCGGAGGATATCAGGTATGTGGTCATCTCCCACCTGCATGTGGATCACGCCGGCAACCTCCACCACTTTAAAAACGCCCAGGTGATCGTCAGTGAGGAGGAGTTTACCGCCACGCTGAAGGCCTTTGTCACCGGCCGGGGCCTGGACGTTCACGTCCCTTCCGACATCCGGCACTTCATCGACGCCCAGCTCAACTGGCGCCTGCTGCGCCCGGACGAGCGGGAAGTGGAACTGGTCCCCGGCGTCACCCTGCTGAATCTGGGCTCCGGCCACTCCTTCGGCATGGTGGCCATGAAGGTGGAGCTGGAGCACACCGGCCCTCTGCTAGTGGTGGCCGACGCCATCTATTTTGAGGAAAATGTGAAGCCGGAGATCCAGGTGCCCGGCATTCTGTACGACTCGCTCGGCTTCCGCCGCTCCGCCCAGTATCTGCTGGACTACGCCAAGCGCACCGGTGCCAAGATCCTGTACGGCCACGATATGGCCCAATTTGAAACGCTGATCAAATCCCACCAGGGGTACTACGACTAAGGATGGATATGACAGGATCTCCTGCCGTATATAAAAACAGAAAGAGGGTATTTGATGTGAAAAAACTGCTTTCTCTCGCGCTTGCCGCCGCGCTTGCCGTCACCTGCCTGTCCGGCTGTTCCGGCAGCGGCGGGACCGCCCCCAGCACGGGTGCGCCCCAGACCAGTACGCCTGAGAGCGGCGCCCCCGAGACCCCTGCCGCCAACAGCGATCTGGTGGTGGACCTCTCCGACATCTCCGTCGGCGCCTGCGTCATGTCTCTGCGCCACGAGTTTATGGCAAACCTGGTGGTGGGCTACAAGGAATTCATGGCACAGACCAACTGCAATGTGATCATCACCGACGGCGGCAACATGGAACCGGAAAAGCAGGTCACCAACGTGGAGAACTACATTGCCCAGAACGTGGACGGCATCCTGTGCCAATGCATCTCCGTGGAGACGATGAAGGACACCCTGAAGCATGCCATGGACGTCGGCATCCCGGTGGGTATCTATCCCTACGACACCAGCGTGGGCGCGACCACCTACTTTGGCTACAACGAGTATGACTGGGGCTACAGCCTGGGCGAGAACGCCGCCGACTGGATCAACAGCAAGCTGGACGGCTCCGCCAAAATCCTCAACGTGATCACCACGCTGGAGGAGGCCGCCGTACAGCGCAGCCAGGGCTGGCAGGACGCCATCAAGGCCCTGTGCGACGAGAGCAAGCTGGAGTGGGTCACCGTGGAAGCCACAAGCTCCGAGGACGCCATGGCCACTACCGAGTCCGCCCTTCAGGCCAATCCGGACGTGGACATGGTGCTGGTGTACAACGACGAAATGGGCATCGGGGCCTACCAGGCCATCGTCCAGTCCGGGCTGGACACCACCAACATGTACCTAGGCTCCTGCGACGGCACCGACACCGTGCTGGACTATGTGCAGGAGGATACCGTCTACCGCTGCACGGTGGGCAACGACCGCTTTGTGTCCGAGATCGGCTTCTACTGGGTGGAGAACATGGTGAAGATCGCTCTGGGCATGGACTATGACGATCCCTTCCCCATCACCACCATTGCCATCACCAAGGACAACGTGGACGACTATCGCTCCCGTGAGCCCGAGTACGTCATCTCCCAGGACCTCATCGATTTCGTCAATAACATGTAAGAAAAACCTGCGCTCCCTTCTTCCGGATGCCCGCTCGTCATCGGGCGGGCGTCCGGAAGCTGCTTTTCCGGCAGTTGGGAGCACCGGAAAGGTGACACTATGGAGAAAAAGATCATTCTCTCAGCGCAGGGCCTGACCAAGAGCTATGGCCCCATTACCGTGCTGGATCATGTCAGCGTCGATTTTCGGGAAGGGGAGATCCACGCCCTGATCGGAGAAAACGGCGCGGGCAAATCCACCTTGTGCAAAATTCTCTCCGGCGCTATCACACCGGAGAGCGGCAGCATCGTCACCGGCGGCCAGACCTACCCCAGCCTGACCCCCATTAAGGCCAAGGCAGCGGGAATCGGCATGGTGTATCAGGAGTTCAATCTGGTGCCGGAGCTGTCCATCTGGGAAAACCTGTTTGTCGGCAAGGAGATCCGCCGCGGTCCCCTGATCGACTCCAAGGCCATGCTTCAGCGCAGCCGTGCGGTCTTTGCGGACATGGGCGTCAACATCGACTGTCAGGCCAAGATCAAGGATATCTCGGTGGCCTACTGCCAGCTGGTGGAGATCGCCAAGGCCCTTCTGGAAGAGAGCAAGCTGCTCATCCTGGACGAGCCCACCGCGCCGCTGACCAACGCAGAGATCGACATCCTGTTCCGGGTGCTCGCCAAACTGAAGGCGGACGGCATCTCCATGATCTACATCTCCCACCGGCTGGAAGAAGTCTTCCGCATGTGCGACAAGATCACGGTCCTGCGGGATGGGCAGTTCATTCGTACCATGGATGTGGCCGACACCAGCAAGGAAGAGCTCATCCACCTGATGATCGGCCGCGAGCTGTCGCAGGAGTTTCCTCCCCGTCCGGGCCGCTTCGACTATGCCGGGGCCAACACCGTTTTAAAGGTGGAACACCTGACCAACCGGAAGCTCAAGGACGTCTCCTTTGAATTAAAAGAGGGGGAGATCCTGGGTATTGCAGGCCTGGTGGGCGCAGGCCGCACCGAGACCGTGCGCGCCATTTTCGGCGCGGACAAGCTGGACAAGGGGACCATCTCCATCCGCGGCAGGCCGGTCGCCATCAAAAACCCCTCTCAGGCCATCAAAAACGGCATCGGCCTCATTCCAGAGGACCGCAAACGGGAGGGCCTCATGCTCATCCTGCCCATCAGCATCAATATGTCCATTGTGGTCATCCAAAGGCTGTGCCGCGGCCTGATGATCTCCAGCCGCAAGGAGAAGGAGCTGCTTCAATCCAAGGTCAAGCTGCTGTCCGTCAAGCTGCCCTCCCTGGACAAGCCGGTCTCCAGCCTTTCCGGCGGCAATCAGCAGAAGATCGTCCTGGCCAAGTGGCTGTCCACCAACGCGGACATTCTCATCTTTGACGAGCCCACCCGCGGTATCGACGTGGGCGCCAAGCGCGAAATCTACGACTTTCTGTTTGACCTGAAGTCCAAGGGGAAAAGCATGATCGTCATCTCGTCCGAGATGTCCGAGATCCTGAATCTGAGCGACCGCATCCTGGTGATGCATGAGGGCGCGCTGAAGGGCGAGCTTTTCTATCAGGACGCTACTCAGGACAAAATACTCAGCCTTGCCTCCGGCCTGGCGTGATGGAGATGAGGAGATAACCATGAATACAAAAGGAACCGCGGGAAAGCTGATTTCCTTCTACAATAAATTCGGCATCATTTTTATCCTGATCCTGGAGCTTATTATTTTCTCGGTGGCCAACTCCAACTTCTTTACCCCCAACAACCTCTTTCTGGTGGGCCGTCAGGTCTCCTTCTACGGCATTGCCGGCGTTGGGATGACCATGGTGCTGCTGGTGGGCGAGATCGACATCTCCGTGGGCTCCATCCTGGCCTTTACCGGCTGCCTTTCCGCCACGCTGATGACCCAGATGGGCCTGTCCATCCCGGTGGCCTTCCTGCTCACGCTGCTGCTGTGCTGTGTGTTCGGCCTGGTCTCCGGCACGCTGACCGCCGTGCTCAAGATCCCCTCCCTCATTGGCACGCTGGCCATGCAGACGATTATCAAGGGATTTACTTACCTGATGACCGGCGGCAGTTCGGTCACCGGATTGTCCGACCGCTTCAAGCACCTGGGCCAGGGGTTCCTCTTCGGCGTGATCCCCATTCCCCTCATCGTCATGGTAGTCATGTTCGCCCTGGGCTTTCTGCTTCTCAACCGCACCTTTCTGGGCCGGCGGATCTATGCCGTGGGCGGCAATCAGGAAGCCGCCCGTCTTTCCGGCATCAAGACCCGTGCCGTCGTGGTGGGTACCTTTGTGGTCTCTGCCGTCACCGCAGGCATCGCCGGCGTTCTGATGGCCGCCCGTCTGGGGACCGGCCAGCCCTCCACCGGCTCCGACTTCGCCATGGACGTGCTCACCGCCACCGTCTTGGGCGGCGTCACCCTCCAGGGCGGCAAGGGCTTCGTACTGAATGTGTTTATCGGCTCCTTTATCATCGGCATCCTCTCCAATGGCCTGACCATGTGCAACGTGCCCGAGTACTGGCAGTGGATCATTAAGGGCCTGGTCTTCCTTTTTGCCGTGGCCATGAGCAACCTGGAAGCCCTGATGAGCAAGAAGTAAGGAGGCGGCGTATATGGGTATCATCGAAAAGCTGCGGCTGGACGGGAAGACGGCGTTTGTCACCGGCGGCGCCCGCGGGATCGGCAAGAGCGTGGCCACGGCCTTCTGCGAGGCCGGAGCAGACGTGGCCATTGTAGACATCGACCTGGACGAGGCGGAGAAAACCGCTGCCGCCCTGGCCGCCGGCACCGGCGCACGCACCCTGGCCGTCCGGGCGGACGTGACCGATCCGGCGGATGTGGACGCCATGATGGCCTCCATCCTGGCCCGCTACGGCAAGCTGGACGTGGCCTTCTGCAACGCGGGCATCTGCCGGAACATCCCCGCCGAGGAGATGAGCTATGAGCAGTGGCGCAGCGTTGTGGACGTCAACCTGACGGGCGTTTTCCTCACCGCCCAGGCGGCGGGGCGGCAGATGCTCCGGCAGGGGGGCGGTTCCATCATCAACACCGCCTCTATGTCGGCCCATATCGTCAATGTCCCACAGCCTCAGTGCTCTTACAACGCCTCTAAGGCCGGGGTCATTCAGCTCACCAAGTCCCTGGCGGTGGAATGGGCCGCCCGCAATGTACGGGTCAACTGCATCAGTCCCGGTTATATCGGCACCGAGCTTACCCTAAACTCCCCCACGCTCGTCCCCCTCATTGAGCAGTGGAACGCCGTGGCGCCCCTGCACCGCATGGGAAAGCCCGAGGAGCTGCAGGCCATCTGCGTATATCTGGCGGGGGACTCCAGCGCCTTTACCACCGGCGCTGATTTCGTCATCGACGGCGCCTTTACTTGTATCTGAGTGAAAATTTTGCTGTGAAAGGTAGTAGACTAGTTATGGAAGCAAAGGGAACTCTGCCCAAAACCATGAAGGCTCTTGTGGCCTACAGCGCCACCGACTACCGTCTGGAGACGGACTATCCCGTCCCCGCCTGCGGCCCCGACGATCTGTTGATCCGGACCGAGGGCTGCGGCATCTGTGCCGGCGACCTGAAGTGTCAGCATGGAGCGGCCATGTTCTGGGGGGACGACACCCAGCCCGCATGGGTCAAGCCCCCCTTCATTCCCGGCCATGAGTTCATCGGCAAAGTGGTCTGGGCCGGGGAGAACGTCAGCGGCTACGCCCTGGGCGAGCGCATCGCGGTGGATCAAATCGCTCCCTGCGGTGCGTGCCGCTTTTGCAAAGACGGACATTACTGGATGTGCCAGCCGCACGAGATCTACGGCTTTTTCCACGATTTCTGCGGCGGCATGGCAGAGTACGTGCGCATTCCCACCGGTCGCTCCGTCATCCACCGGGTCCCCCAGGACATGCCTTTGGAAGCCGCCCTGCTCATCGAGCCCTATGCCTGCTCCAAGCACTGTGTGGACCGGGCGGACATCGGCTGCGAGGATGTGGTGGTGCTCTCGGGCGCCGGCACCCTGGGACTCGGCATGGTGACCTACGCCAAACTGCGCAGCCCCAAAAAGCTCATCGTTCTGGATATGCTGGACGAGCGGCTGGAAAAGGCGCGGGAATTTGGCGCCGACCTGGTCTGGAACCCGGGTAAAATGGACGTGGTCGCCGCCATTCAGGAGATCACCGACGGCTATGGGTGCGATATCTATATCGAGGCCACCGGTCATCCCTCCTCCGTGGTGCAGGGCATGCAGATGATCCGTAAGCTGGGCCGCTTTGTGGAGTTTTCCGTTTTCGGCGCGCCTACCCAGTTGGACTGGTCGATCATCGGAGACCGGAAGGAGCTGGACGTGCTGGGTTCCCACCTCTCCCCCTACTGCTTCCCCTACGTCATCGACCACATTGCCGACGGAACACTGAAGACCCGCGGCGTGGTCAGCAGCGTCTTCTCCCTGGACGACTGGAAGACCGCTTTTGACCGCGCCTCCGGCCAATACGGCGACTTCAAGGTCGCCTTCCGCTTCTGAATCGGGAGGGCATGATGAAATACCTTATCGGTACCGACATCGGTACCTCGGGCACCAAATCCATTCTTATGGATACGCAGGGCCGGCTCATCGCCCAGGATCTCCAGGAATACGACGTGCTCACCCCCCAGCCGCTTTGGGCCGAGCAGTGGCCGGATGTGTGGCTGGACGCTGCAAAGCGCTCCATCCGCAATACGGTGCAGAAATCCGGAGTATCCCCTGCCGACGTGGCCGGTATCTGCATCAGCGGACTCTACGGCGGCTCCGGCATCCCGCTGGACGAGCAGATGGAACCCGTACGCCCCTGCCTGATCTGGATGGATCGCCGGGCCGCGGTTCAGCAGCGCTGGGTGGAAGAACACATCGATCCGGAAAAACTGCAGCGTATCACCCACAACGGCACCGACCCCTATTACGGTTATCTGAAGATCCTCTGGATAAGGGACAACGAACCGGACAACTGGCGCCGTACCCGTCTCTTTCTCCCTCCCAACAACTATGTCATCTATCGGCTTACCGGGCAGGTGGCGATCGACTACTCTGCCGCAGGCAATATCGGCGGTATCTTCGATATGAATGCACACGGCTGGTCGTACGAGCTGATGGATGACATGGGGATCCCCCGCACGATGATGCCCCCGCGCATCGTAGAGTCCCGGGACATCGTGGGCGGCCTCACCGCCCAGGCCGGGCTGGAGCTGGGCTTGAATGAGGGAACCCCTGTGTGCGCCGGCGGCGTGGACTGCGGCGTGGCCTCCTTTGGTCTGGGCGTCTTTGAGCCCGGCGAGTATGTGGCCGCCATCGGCACCTCGATGTGCGCCGCTCTGATCCATGACCGCCCCATCCGGGCTCAGGGGCTCATCGAGTGGCCCTATGTCATCAACTCCAAGGCGCTATCCTACTCCTTCGGCGGCGGCGCCACCGCCGGCGCTGTGGTCAAGTGGTTCCGCGATACCTTTGCCCAGCGCGAGAAGGCGGAAGAAGACGCCGGCGGAGCGAACGCCTACGCCGTCCTGGACGAGCAGGCGGCCAGCATCCCTCCCGGCTCCGGCGGCCTTATCGTACTGCCCCATTTTATGGGAGAGCGCAGCCCCGTCTGGAATACGGATGCCAAGGGCGTTATCTTCGGCCTCTCTCTGGCCCACACCAAAGCCCATATTTACCGGGCTTTTCTGGAAGCGGTGGCCTACTCCCTGCGCCACACCATGGAGTCCACCGGCGAGGACCTGGGCGAATATATCCTGTTGGCGGGCGGCGTCAGCAAGTCTCCCCTGTGGCGTCAGATCTTCGCGGACGTGACCGGCCACGCGGTGGTCTGCCCGATCCACGATGTCGAGGCCAACCTGGGCGATGTGATGCTGGCAGGCTTGGGTACCGGCACGCTCACTCTGGAGGATATCAGGAGCTGGCAGGTGCTGGATGAGAAGGTACGGCCCGACCCGGAAGCCCACGCCAAATACAATGACTACTACAAGCTCTATCACGCGGTCTACCGCGACCTGGAACAGGACATGGCGGCCATATCCAAACTGTCCTGAGCAGCGCCTCCCGTCCAAGGCCGGGGCTCCGATGGGACCCCATCCCGGCTTTTCCCCAACGGCACCGCAAGCCGCGCTGAACCGTTTTCTCCGCATCCTGCACCCCGCCGCCATTGACGCAGCAGAATTCCTTTCATCGCTGCAGTTCTGCGGGGGAGACTCCGGCTGTTTCTCCTCTCGCTTCGCACCGGATTGCAAACCCGCTTGCTGCTGATCCGCAGAGCGGCGCCCCTGTTTTCCAAAGCCATCCAGCAAAGTCATAACTACCAGCTAAAGTGGTAGCTTGAGTAGGCCCTTATAGGGCCTGTTCACAAAAGCATGCGGACGAAACGCCCTGAAAAAAGCCTTTTCCCGCTGTCAAATTAGGAAAAATGTCCGCTGGGTGCCGATCCTCCCTGCCTCTTTATCCCTTTATCGGGGTGGCGGGTTCCAATCGTTTTTCTTTATACCGCCCGTTAAGGTTTCCCCCATAAAACAGCAAACCGGCGGCAGGCCACATGGTCGTTTTCCATGTGCCCTGCCGCCGGTTTTCCGCTCTATCCGCAATAGGCGGCTGTCCTCTGCCGCTTCGCTAACATGAGCAGAAAAGGGGCGCGTTGCAAACTTTATTCTACAGCGCGCCCCTTTTGATATCATGTCATCGTCAACGATTTACTTTTTGGCAGAGATCTCAGTCTTCGTGAGCTCGGAGAAGTTACGCACGACAAGAGGCTGATCCAAAACGCCGGAGAGGATATCTTCCTTAACCATCTTGAGATAGGAGATACCAATAATCACGATGATAAAAGCGATGGGGATGGACAGCACCAGGGTAGCAGTCTGCAGGGTAGCCAGAGGCGCATCCAAAATGATAAAGCCAATAGGGATCAGGGACAGGCCAAAAGCCCAGATTAGCCGCAGGATAGGCACGGATTCACCGTTCTCCACGCGAATCTGAGAGTTGGCAGCGATGATATAGGAGGCTGAGTCATAGGAATTGGCCGCAAAGACGAAACAGAGCAGGGCCACCAAAATGACAGCAATCTTCCCGAAGGGGAGGGTAAGCAGGATTTCCACAATGGTGTTGGCGGGACCGATCTCGCTGAGGGAGTTGACCACGTCGAAGGCGCCGCTCAACTGGAGGTCCAGGCCATAGTTGCCCAGCACACCAAAGAAAAGGATGCAGCCTGCGCTGCCAAACAGCAGGGAACCGGCTACCATACTCTTGACGGTGCGGCCCTTGGAAATGCGGGCGATAAACATGCCCAGGAAGGGGGCGTAGCCGGCCCACCATGCCCAGTAGAACACAGTCCAGCTTTGGGGAAAGCCGGATAACCCGATGGAGTCGAGCCAAGTGGACATCCGGATAAAATTCTGCGCCATAAGGCCGATAGCTGTGGTGGTGGTATCATAGATAAACTTGGTGTCGCCAACCACGAAGACAAATGCGATCAGCAGCAAAGCCAGCCATACGCCTGAGTCGCTGAGGAACTTGATCCCCTTGTTCAGGCCGGAGTAAGCGCTGAGACCAAACATGGCAACGATGATGAGCAGGATGATGATCTGGAGCATGGGGGTGGCTTCGATTCCAAACAGGGTGCAAATGCATGCTGTAACCAGAGGATTGGCAAGACCCAGGGAGGTGGCCACGGCGCCCACGATGCCGAAGATGAAGAACACGTCGATGACCTTGCCCAGGGGGCCATCCACCTTCTTACCCAGCAGGCCGCGGCAACCCTCACTGCATTTTAGAACATTGCTCTTTCTCACGAACATGATATAGCCAAAGGTACAGGCAGAGACGGCGTAGATGGCCCAGGCAGTGGGCCCCCAGTGGAAGAAGCCATAAGCGGGAGCCATCTCGCCGGCCTGCCAAGTGCCGTATTCAAGGCCTAAGGGAGGCGCCTGGAAATAATAGCCCCACTCGATGAAGCCCCAGTATAGCACGCCGGCACCGACACCGCAGCAAAACAGCATAGCAGCCCAAGAGAATGTCTTGAACTCGGGCTTTTCGCCCTTGTCCCCCAGATGGACCTTGCCATAGCGGCTGACGATGATGTAGATGCAAAAGATGAGGCAGAAGATACCAAACCACATATAAGGTGCGCCCAGATAATCCAAGACCCAGCCGTTCAGTGTGCCGACAACTGCACCACTGGCCTCCGGAAACAGGATGATGGGGAGGGACAGGGCCAGGAGTGCAATCCAAGAGATGATGAGGACTTTCTTGTCAATCAGCTTCAAAGACTCTCTAAAACCTTGCTTTTTCACGTGGAAATCTCTCCTCTC
>ERZ1673695.800-NODE-800-length-41336-cov-124.677624_pt1 | contig 41336 bp, 51 predicted proteins | sample MGYA00580225_ERZ1673695 | MGnify/ENA primary metagenome ERZ1673695 (study PRJEB41218, sample SAMN15661739) | gut metagenome | host: Homo sapiens | place: Canada: London | collected 2015-08-20/2019-03-30 | study: EMG produced TPA metagenomics assembly of... | reverse complement strand
CGGGGACTTTCACCCCTTGATCTCTACCGGTCTCCCGGCGCACACTGTTTTTATATACAGTAGTTTTAACAGAGCGACAGATCAATATAGGTTCTGGCTATCAATTTATGTCATTGCCGTAACACATTGATGTAACGAGTAAGGTAAGTCTTAAAGTGTATTCAGGCTTTAGCTGTTTGATGGTTTTGCGAACAATGCGAGGTTAAAATTTTTCAGCTATGGCAATGCCCTCATAGCGAATTGCTCACCTGCGATCTCTTGCATACGGTTCGCAGGTGAGCAAACTTAACCGGCTGGAAAATATTTATAAATCGTCTTCACTCCCACCCCTATCACATCGGCTACCAAACCAATGTTTTAACTGCTCAGACCAGAAATATCTGGAAGCTTTAGGCATCTTCTTGGAAGATAGACGAGCGCAAAGACGCACACAGCAATGATGTTATGTAGTATTTTCCCCTTGAGTGTGCCTGCTCAAGGGGATTTTTTATCGCCGTATTGTACTGGCAAATATTTGTAAATCGTCTTCACTCCCACGGCTGTCACATCGGCCACACGCTACTGGACAGGCGCTTAGTCCGGTATGTTTCTCGCGCTACTACTGCTTACGTTAACGTCTGGTAATGATCTAGCGGCGCGACGTAAAGCGGCGTTGAAAGCAATTATAGTGACCGGCCGGCGATGGTACTTCACACGGTTAGAATGACTCTGAAATAAATAAACATCTTCTGGATAGCGTTCTCTTCTACGAGCAATCATCGCCTCCACTGGAGGGGTTGATTTAACACGTAGCTCCTTCAGGTGACCCTGTTTTCGTATCAGTATCAAGTCACCATCAATATCATCATATCGAATACTCAGCAGCCTTCCAGCGCTTAAACCCGTGTGAAAAATTAACGCCCACAAGTCAGCCCATGTATCTGAGATGGAAACAAGATTGCTGTTAATAGTTAAAAATTGTTCAAAACTTATTGTTTTCTTACCGTTCACGAACAAACCAAACTGTTTTCAAAGCTGAATGAATTGATTAAGCCAAACGTAACATATCAGGAAAAGTAGTGAAATCTTTGTCTTCAAGTCGCCGGGAGGTACTTGTAGATTGTTTTCACGTCTACACCTGTCACATCGGCTACCTGCTGCCGGGTAGCGCCGTTCTCCAGCATCCGGCGCGCCCGTTCGACAACCTCCGGCGTCATCACCCGGCGGCGACCACCAATACGCCCCTGCTCTTTTGCAAGGACTGTCCCTGTCCTGGCGCTATCATGGGCGGCTGTTATTCACCTTAGCTCAGGGCGCCGGACACCTGTGCCCAGATGAACCCCTCATTCAGCAACCCCAGTTGCCCCAGCAGAGCAGCAGTATCGCCAGCTGTTGCAACTGCGTCGGCGAATCCGGGAAACAGGGTTTCCATTTCCTCCGCTGATACGCTGGCCCCGCTCAGTCGCTCCGTTGCCGTGGCCGCACCATTCGCCACCGTCACCAGGTGTACTTCTTCCGATAAATCATTGCTGACAATAATCAGGCTCATATTCCCTCCCGTTTTTATGCGTAATACGCCACACGAAACGCCGATGCTCCGACCGCAGCACGAACACCGTTAAAACCAGCCATCCAGACACCGGCAGCCGGACCATCCACATAGGAACCCTGGCGACGCAACATGCGTTCGGTCGCAGCTGCTGCGGGGGTGGCGGAAATCACAATTTTGTCGCTGCCCAGCGTGGCGGCATTGGCTACCAGCGGATAAAGGCCGTACTTTTTCAGTACCGTCAGTGCCGTTGCTGAAACCGGGATCGCGCCAGCATTGGCCATGGATGTAAACGGAGCGCCGTCAGTGGCGGTGAGCGTGTAGTTAGTACCAACCGCTGACGCATTGAGTATCCTCACGCTGTTCGTCAGATTCGAAACGAAATCCACGCGTGGTGTGCCCGTATATGACAGCTCCATTAACTCGCCAGTGACTGCATTGATCGCTTTCCAGGCTGACGAAGTGGCTGACAAATCGACCGCCCCCGCAGCAGCGTTATTGTTTTCAAAAATATGCAGCTCACCTGTGGCACCGCACAGACGGACATCTGGTGTCAGCATGTTGTAGTTTCCGTTCACATCGCTGATACCGTTGTACGCGTTATTGTGCCGGAACGACACAGGGCCTGATCCTGTGTAAATCAACGGTGTGCCGGTTGTGATACCGTCCGTGGCGCTCTCCCCATCCACCCGGCGGCCATATTGCGTGCTGTCGGTTGCATCCCGACCTAAATAGTTATTTCCTTTAGGATTGAATCCCAGCGCGTAACACTGCATCTGAACCGCAGACCACTCCGCATTGGTCATGACGTGAAAACCATCCCCACCCGCGCGCGCCGCAGTCACCGCCGTCTCTAGCGCGGGGGTTGACAACTGGCGGTTCGGCAGGGACAGCAGCTCCCCATTGATTAACGACGCCGTGTAGGTGCCGACCAGGATCTGACTGACTTCCGTACCATTGATAATAAACGCCGGGTGTGTCCCGCTCAGGTCCGGGTCAATATCCGACATGTCGAATTTTTCAATAATGTTCATAAACGACGGCTGGCCTTTTGCCGTATAAAGCACCGTCTGTAACCCGCCGCTGGCGGCCTCTACCGACTGGCGGAGCGCGTCTTTAATTAAAATCGTCGTCATTTCAGGTTTTCCTTATCGGGTGTAATTAAATTTATTGTCGAGATACGCCAGACGGTCGTTAAACCAGCTGAATATCTGATCGCGACTCGTGACGGTTAGCGACGGTTTCGTCGGCCATTTATTGATTTCCGCTTTATCAAGTTCGTGGGTATATTTCGAGGACAGTTCGGCGGCAATGTCATAGAGGCAATTCACGCTGAAAATATCTTTATCGCGGAGTTCGGCGTAACGGGTCGACAGCTCGTCAGCATACGTGACCAGTATTTTTTTCCAGAACGTACCGCTGTCGGTTTTCGGTGCTGAATCAGCGGCATAACTAATCTGCGTGCCGTTGAAATGCAACCCGTAAGTGGTATCGAGGTCATACGGCCCGAAATACCACTTTGTCCCGTCCCAGGTATAAAAAATCGCGTTTTTGGCCCTATCACCCGCAAAGAGGTCTGTCGCACCGACGACGGCCAGCAACAAATAAAAATCGACAACATTGCGGGTATCGAGATGTTCCGGGGCCTGTTGTGTAAAATCAGCCTGCGCCAGATTCGCAAAGGCGTCCCATGTTTGCAGATAGCCCAGCGTTTCTTCCGACACGGTTTTCGGCGCCTTGATTTCTATGGTGTCCGAATTGGTTATATGGGCATTATCATACATGGAGGTGATGGGCTTCCATCCCCCCATGACAATCATTATCTGTTCAGGTTTATTTTTCGGGATATTATAGTTTTCTTTCTTTTTGCCGATAGCCAGCGCGCCGATGCCGTAGAAATCCCCATTGATATACATGACGCAAGGATATCCGACAGGGTATCCCGTTGCCCGCGTATCCATCTCATCCAGCCCGGTTTTTCCGACGTAATAATTATCGATATCACGCTTCGGCCAACCGTCGCGGGATGCCATCATCCGTTCCCACAGATGATAACTCATCAGGTTGCGTAAATTGGTGTGGTCAATCCAGTTGGCCTTAAACACCCATTCATCGTGCGGCAGGCAGTCGCCAATTTTTAGCGTAAATAAATCATCGTATTTGTCGTCAATATATAACCCGATATTGAGATTTTTTTTCGCGTAGGCTGCGGACGAATCCCCCTGCACGGAAATAGATGAATACGGGATATTCAGTATTTCACCATCAATATCAATCGTAGCGGTGGTATAATATTCACCCGCGCCTTTAGAGGCCGGAATACCTGACGGCGACGTGACAAATAATTTAATAATATTGCCCGGCTTCGGAAACGTGTACTGCTCGCTGTACGTTTCGCGGGCCTCAACAGAAATCGCATCAGGATCGAAACCGTCCAGCGGCACCAGTGCCCCGGCCAGCATGGACAGGTTATAAAGATAATTAAGCAGGCGTTGCGAAGTGTCAGAATCGCCATCGTCACTGCTGCCAGGTTCGAACCCTTCCAGCGGTGTCAACGCGCTGCCCAGCGTGGAAACTGCCATCAACGCATTCAGTTGCAGCCCCTGCACCGCCTCCGGCAATCCCCCCAGCTCATTCACGGCGCACGAAAGTAACTGCTGCGAAACATGTTGCTGTTGAATAATTTCACGCAGGATAACATTTCCATTATCCATTTCATTCATGGCAACCGTGAGTGTATGGTTCGCGAGGAGTAGCCGCTGAATACCCTCTGCAATATCACCGAACTGGTATCTGTTTCTCGTCCATGCCGTCCCGTCCCAGAACCAGTAAGCGCCAGTCGCGCTATCCAGAGCCAGCACGTTCGGTTTATCCGGCGTATAGGCCAGCAGCGTCTGTTCATCAGCGAACGCCAGCACACCGCCATTTTCCTGATACGCGGCCAGGACATCCGCGACCTTTGCCATAATCAGGCGCCAGGAGTCCAGCGGGTCGCCGCCGCGATCGGGGACGGTGGCCGCCGGGCCGTTCACTAATCGTTCTACGCGCTTAACGTTTTCCAGGAAAATTTCAGGCGTCGTCGTGCCCAGCGGCGGGTTAAGTTCGGCCATGTTTATTTGCTCCAAAAAGGCACTTCGCCCAAACGAGGGTTTGAGCGAAAGAAAAGTTGAAAGGGATTTTTTTGGTATTAAGCAGCGTCGCCGGGGTATGTGGCGTCGTCGTACTGGTAGAACGATTCGAGGTATTCTTTAGCGGTGACCTGACAGGTGCCGTCAGACTGCGGAGCGATCTCCTCTACAATGGCGTCGTAGACGTGGCGCGTTGAGCCGCAGAACACCAGGCGGATCGGCTCGATGGTTGCCGACGACAGGTCAACCTTCATCGGGTCATCAAACTCGCTCAGGTGCGGGACTGACAGCTGAAAATCGCCCACCCTGCTCGCCACCATCAGCCCGGATGCAGAGCCATCCTGATAGCGGATCAGCGCGCGGGGATTTTCGAAAGACCAGTCCAGCGGCTCCGTAACGGTGAAGGTCGTTACACCGCCAGCCGTTGTCATCGCCTCCACCAGACAGGAAATCGTGTTGTTGCCCGGAATATCATCCGTGAGCACAATGCGATCGCCCAGGTTGTAGCACAGCGCGTCCAGCTCGGTAGTGGTCTGGAACGTCACCCGCTGCTGCAGGTATTTCATCAGGCGACGCATGCCGATCTGGTAGGCGTGATCCTGATTCAGTACCCCATCGAGTTTGTAGTTTTCGATTTTCACTGGCGTTGGATTGTCTGGCGTCCGGCATTTAACGGTCTCCTCTGCCCAGGTATTCCCGTTGATGTACGTCACGTCGACGCCATCAAAATCATCGTCGGACGGCACCGTAAATCCGCTCTGCAGCTCTTCCACCATCTCATGCGGAGTGATCACGCCGGTCCAGGGCTTAATCCCCTCACGGTTGACCGTCGCCAGGCCATCACTCAGCAGAAAGCGTGACTTCCCGGCGTTGGCTATCTTCTGCAGCATTTCCAGCGCTGAGATACTGTCGCCCGTGGCGAAATCGAAATACTCGCCCCGTGGCGTCCAGTACGCGTACTCCAGCGCGTTGATGGTGTCAACATCCATCTCCAGGCCCAGTGAGTTCCCTACATGCAGCAGCGCTCCCGAAATGGTTCTGGCCGTTCCTGAGTCGTAGGCCCGCGTGGCTACAACGTTTACGCGACGGTCTGACTGCGCCGCCAGCTTCCCGCCCGTCTCAACGGTCACCGCCATCAGCGACACGCCGGGATAGGATGAATGGCGCGTCAGCAGTCGCCCGCGCAGTGCCTGCCAGTACATACTGTCTCGCGCGTTGTTTGAGCCCTGCTCATTGCGCCGACGGCAGCGAACCTCTACCAGCCCTGGTGAGCTGAGGGTGATCCGCTCAGTGAAACCTAACCCGTTGACGTTTTTCAGCGCATACTCGCCCTGGTGACTCACCCACCCCGAACCGGAACCGTAGACGCGATACTGAATCTCCCACTCAACGTGGCGAATCCGTTTTTTGCCCTTACTGTCAAAGCCGCAAATACCGTTCGGGAAAGAGAAATTCACCTCGAACATATCCACGGTCTCATTTTCAGGGCAAACCAGGAACGGCCCCAGCCAGCTCAGCGTGTCGTTAAGGCCAGAAGCCTCATAGTCGATCATCGTCCGGGCGGTGAATCCCGGCCATGACTCATCAACTGCACCATTAACCAGGCGCGCCACCGTCGCCGTCGTGCCGTCAGCTGACACAATCCGGTACTCATTCCCGCGGTGAGCAAGTGAAAGCCGTTGCCCCCCCTCCGGCATGCCGGAGAATGCGGTGCCCGTGGCAGAGTTATAGGCGAGTGTCACATTCGCCGTTACCGCCGGGCTGCCGCCGGTTGATGCCGTGCCGGAGGTGTAAACCGGGGCATCACCGAAAACAGCTGCAGGCAGCGAAGAGGACGAGATCTCCCCACCCGCGAACGGACTGGCCGACTCGGTTATCAGTACGGTGCCGCCGTTATCCTGCGCAACCAGGCCGGAGCCAGTGAGTCCCTCGGTGATGGCCGCCAGCAGTCCCGACATCGAGACGTAGTTAGCCACCAGCGACACCGGGTAGGTAACCCCCTGCCAGGTGATCGTGAACGTGCTGGAGCTGGTCGAAAAATCGTAGGTGGTCGGGGCCGCACTGGCCTGGACTTTTGCCGCACTCCCCCCGGTGCCGGGCACTGCAGCCTGACCGGGGGTATATGACGCGATAAACAGATCGTAATCGACAGAGTTAAACCCCAGCGTCACCGGCATTCCAACCACCGGCGCGATCTCCGTCAGCAGCGGGCTTGCGATAACGCTGTATCCGGCCGCCGTGGTGATCTGGTAGTTCGCCGGGGCTTTCAGTTCGACCACGGCGCCAGCGACCCAACTGGGCGGCAGTGCGTTATCGTTCTCGTCGTCGTCATCGCCGTCATCCGTGTCCAGCCCGGTAAACGTTACGCTCGAACCGGATACGGTCATGCTGTCTGCGATAATGTCGTCTGCGTCCGGCGACGTCTGGGCCATATCCAGCCCGGTGCCGGATGACGTCCCGCCAACTTCGGTGGAGTTGACCCAGTTTTCGCTGCGCTCATCACCGGAAACGTCCGCGCCTGGCGGGTAATGGGTGCTGCTGAATCCCGGTAGCGTTGAAGCTGGCGTACTGCCAACCCTGATATCGCCATTGGTATAAATCAGATCACCGACACCGAGACACAGCAGCATCTGGACGCGCATTTTCGTAGGATCGGCGGCATCAAACCGGGTAACGGGCTGCACGACATAATCCGGATAAATACGCACGCGCCCAAAAACTTCACGAATCGCATCACCCAGTTTCGCGCTGTTTGCTTTAGCGGGGTTCAGGTCAAGGCTCCGACCTGTGGATGACGTATAGCCACCGGCATCAATGTTACTCATCATGAACAATGAATAAGCCGCAGATGCGACGGCAATGCCCACTCCTATCCAGGCAATTGTCGCGGCCTCAAGCCCGAAAGGCACCGGATAAAGCCTGACATCACTATCAGGGCGAATCACACACTTAGCCCACTCGCCTGGCGGAATTAACAGCCCCTCAACCTCAACGGTCAGCGGTGGGACATCCCGATCCTCGTAGCCTTCAACATTTGCCACCAGCCAGCTGCGAATACTGGTTACACCATGCTCATGCGTTTCGAGTGGTTTACCGGGAAGCCGGGACGGGTAAAAACGAATGGTCATTGCCAGAACTCCACTTTGACAAATCGGCGCTTAAACCGCGGCAACGGCAGAAAGGTGACGTTCGTTCCCGGATTGCATTCCGCCACGTGCAGCAGGCCACCGATACTGACTACGATCCCAACATGGGTGACGGTTGATCCGGAATAACAGGCCACCCCGGCCCCTTCGCAGGGCTCGCAGCGCTCAAGGGTAAGCATCATCCGGCGCGCTTCCCGGTCGAGGCCCCCGCCGTCTTTGGTCACACCTGCAAAATCCGGCCATTCAGGTAGCCCCAGGTCGCGACGTATCTCATTTACAATGCCGAAACAGTCGAGCTGCGGATATACGCGCCCGCCCTTCAGCCAGGTGACTGAACGGTATTTATCAGGGTTAAACATTGGGATCCCTTAGCTGATATAACGCAGTCCGGGGAATACAGGGAGCGTGTAGCGGTATCGCGGCCAGGCGGTATCGAGGATATTCATATAACCCGCGGTAATCTGCGCCTCTGTCGCCGTCCAGTAACCAGACTTGATTTTCAGCGTATAAGGCACTTCCGCAGGGGCCGCTAAATCCGTGGAGATATAACGCCGGTACGTCAGCGATGCAGACAGACGGTTAGCCAGCGCATTGCGGATCGCCGTGGACACAACACCATCGATATTGCACAGGGCAAATTTCAAATCTTGCGTACCGTCCGCATTGCGCGCCGGCAGCGCAATGTCTATTGCACAGGCGGTAAACGTTACGGTATCGCCGTTCTCCGTCGTTGCCGTGATGTTCTCGTAACCCTGGCACAGATAATGGACGTCAGAACCAATGGTGATCTGCAGCGTCTCAATGATCACCTCCGGCCCGCTGCTGGCGTAGAGGCGTTTAATCTGCGTCATGCTTCGGCCACTCCTTATTCAGCGCAATATCCAGCAGTGAGCTGCCGACGATCCATTCCGGGTAATTACCCCATGGGGCAGGAACAAGGGGGCGTTCCCATAATTCAAGCGTCGCTGTGTACTTCCAGTAAATCGGAGCCACCAGCACCGGTCCCTGATAAATATCTGTAAAGCGGCATTTGTAAAACTTAATGCCTGCCGGCGTCTGCAGCTTCATCATGAACCATGCAGCCCCGTCAGATAACGCATCACGGAACCAGGACTCAAACGCCAGTCCCTGCGCATCGGTTTCCATAAACCAGGTGATGCTGGCCTGCGTCGGCGTGGACGTATAAGCTCGCCTTTGCCGCGCGCGGCCGGTGATTAACTGGGTACGTTTTAACGGGCTTACAGGCTGGAATCCGTATCCTTCCTGTAATGGCATAGGGAGGCTGTCATGTGGGTAGTTGATATCAGTCATGCAGTCTCCCGGTAAAGTATCTCGAATAAAATTTCACCATTAACCTCAGGAGGATATTCATTTCAGAATAAAGCACGATGGAATCGAAGAAATCTCTGATTTTTTGGTTCAGATTAACGAAGATAAAAATCTTATTAAATCGACACAAACACACAAGGCGATATATTTACCAACTCATCTTAAGAGCCAAAAGAAATCAGAAAAAACAGCATTATCAATATATTAATTTTATTGACTTTAATGTGAGCTTACATTGTTTCGGCACAGCCCCATATCAAAATAAAAAAGGGCGATGTGCCGACAGAAAATATACGTCAATGTGACTGCTTGTTTAAAAGCAACTCCTGAAGAAGAAGCGCAATAGAAACAAAGATCAAAACCCCACAAAAAACAATTTTTGCAAAATCATAGTTAAAAACGGTTGTAAGCGTATCATTATTATATAAGTGATTATGCCTATAGGAATAAGTTGTGTAGATATCATCGCATATTTCAAGAATTCCACCGACTATCAAAACAAGCCAAAGAAATGAAAACTTCACTCGGACTTCCTTACGTTTACGTCTCCTATTGAAGATAAGTCCGCCAATAAAAAGAGGAATCATAAAAGCTATAAAGTCTTTAAATGTAAATGTTAACAACGCTTCCATTAATAAGATCCTTGTGTTTTCTTGCACCTACTCAGATTGTTAGACTTACCTACCTAATCAAGTCTCAGCTAATGCAGTTTAGCTTACCTAGGACCGTGTCGTGTATAGTTTCCTTTTAGAGCGTTGCCAAAAGCTCCTTGTGGCATGGTAACCTCCTTTGTGAGTTCACCTTTTAACTGCCTGGAAAGCTGTCGATTATTCTGATTGAGTGTAGCGCTCAACTGCTCCGGAGTAATACCCTGGAGATGAAACTCCTGATTAATCGGCGCGTGTACAGTTGTTTGCCTACGGTTATCGCTGTTAACGTTCTGAACACCAGTACCAAACCCTGTGCGGCCCAGAGTTGCATCAAGCGGTTGGCCATTTCGAAGTGCCTCAAGCTGAGACACGCCGATCCGGTTCGTTGATGCCTGGTCGAAGACGTACTCTCCTTTGTGAACAATACCCGCTGGCTGATACTTACCACCGGGGCCGGTGTAACCGCCGGAGGCGAAGCCAACGCCTGAAACAGCCTGAATATTTGAGACGATACTGGCGGTCTGCGCAGCGATTGAGGCCATAGCGATGATGTTGGCCGGATAAGGCGCGCTTACTGCACCGCTTGCTATAGCCTGCTGGATTTTCACCATCGAGTCCGCGATAGCGAATGCCTTGCTCGCAGCAAAAGCGACCTTGTAGATTGCCGATTGCTCACCAAACCCCGTTCGCATGATGTCGGCGGTACTGTCAAACAAGGACTGCGTGGCCGCAGATATGATGGTGTTTTTCTGAGCCTCTATGACCTGATTTGCATCCGCCGCACGTTGACGAATAGAGGTCATTCTGGCCTCACCCTCGGCAGTTATTTCACCGGCCTTCGCATAAGCTTCCTCCTGAGCTGCCAGCCAGCGCTGGAGCTCTTGCTGAGCCTGGTCATATTCGTTGATTTGCCCCTGCATCCCCTCAAAAGTTCCAGAGAGTCGCCCTCCTGTGGGTGTAAGGTTTCCTACAACATTACGAACCGTCGAGGGCAGTTGCATATCGGTGTTTTGATAAATATCTGCCCGCGTTTTTTCATATTCACCGGGTTTCAGTTGCCCGGTTGCTTTGGCTTTCTCCAGCAGTTCAAGACGGGTTTTAAGCAGATCGTTGGTCCGCTCATCCTTCGTCTTTACCTGTTCCTGCATTTTCCGGTAATCATCCAGGGTTTTTACGGAGTTTTGCAGTGCCTCCTGCTGCTTATACGCCTGGAGGATTTCATCTGAACGGGAAAGGATCGATTTCTGGTCAGCTGTGAGCTGCGTTTTAGACTTGAGGTCAGCAATTTGCTGTTCGAACTTTACCCGCGCCTGGGTTGCGCTGTTAAGCTTGTCACTGGCGTCAAGCTGGGACTGCATGGCAGCGGTCTGCTGGTTTATCTGATCAAGCAACCTGGTTGCTGCGTCCTCGGTATATGCTTTACCCTTTGGCGTCTTGGGTGGTTTCGGATCTTTGTACATCTCGTTAATGCGAGAAACATTTTTTGCATATTGCTCTGCAGTAATTGCACCAGCCTTCAGGAATTCGCTTTGCTGCTTAATAGCTTTATTGCGCTTATCCGCATTGCTCAGATATTGCTGGTTAACGCGATCTGCTTCCTGCTGCGTTTTAATTCTTTGCTGTTCGGCTTCCTTAGCCTTCGCCTGTCCTTTGGTTACATCCCCCTGAAGATTGGCAACTGATTCGAGCAAATCTCTCTGTTTTATCATCTCCGGGAGGTTGGTAAACCTCGCGCTAAAACTGTTCCAGAACCCACCATCTTTTTGCCCTTTTTGGGCTTCAGCAATATTTTCGTTTAAGGTGGCAAGTTTATCCGTTAGTGTTTGTTCACGCCCAATATTGAGCATCGCATCCCAGGCGCCTTTGGCCGTTTTACCCAGCGAGTCCCATGCACTTTCAAGAAGACCAAGATTCTGATGAATATCATTCGCACGCTGCTGCATGGCATTGGCGTAAGCATCAGTAGCCACCCGTGCAGCATCCTGCTGATTACCTTCATCCTGTAGCGCTTTAATCTGGTTGTAGGTTGCCAGTGTCAGAAAGTGGTACTGGTCGTTAAGTTTGGTAATGGCCGCAACCGGGTCAGCAGTAATGTCGTTGAAATCACCAACCAGCTTATCGGTAGCAATGCCCGTCGCCTCGCTGGTCTTAACAATGGCGGTTGTCACGCGCTCCAATGAGTCGCCAGCTACTTTACCGGATAACACCAACTGATTCAGCGTGGAAGCTGCTGCACCGGTTGTGGAGTTAGCTGCGACCGATACACGGGCCGCCATATCTGCCAGTTGACCCGAAGTTTTGCCTACCAGATTACCAGTGAGAACGAGAGACTTATAAAATTCGTCCTGCTCCTGAGTGCCTTTGTAATAGGCCAGACCAAGAAATCCGACCGCCGCAGCTGCAAGAGTTAAAGGGTTAACCAACCCCATAACATAGGTGCCCACACCCTTAATTGCCGGACCAATACCACCAAACATATCTTTTAACTGCCCGCCCTGCTGCATCAGCACCATAAACGGAGACTGACCGGTGGATAAGCCGACAACAATATCTGTCATCTGAGCCGGGATCATGCGCATGGCATAGGCGGTCTGGGCGGCGGATTGGCCGGTTTTACCAAGGTCGTCGCGAAATCCTGTTAGCCTGTTTCGTGTTTCCTCGATTTTCTTTGAATAAAGATCGAATGTATCGGTATCTACCATCCCCTTGGATTTGAATTTCGCAAGATCCTGCTGTTGTTTATCCAGTTTGTTCAGGGCGGCGTTTACCGGGTCGATACGATCTAAAAGTTCAGAAAGGGACTGTTTTTCTTCATCAGTGGCCTTTGTCACTTTCCCTGCACTGGTGGCAGCACGTTCACCTGCCTGCGTCATTTTTACAAGTGCAGTTGCGAGATTGTCAGCCTGCTTTTCTGCCCCAGAGCTGTCAATAATAATGGCCAGGCGGGAGGTTTGTTCTGTCACGTGCTTTTCTCCGGGCAATAAAAAACCCCGCCAAAGCGAGGTTGGAACTTTTTGAAACTGTCGGGTCTTTACTTCATTGGCGGTAAAACATTATTGCTACGATAATCACCGCAAAGACAGTAATTGCAATTCCAGCGATTAACTTTACATTGACATCAGCCAGCCTATCACTAGCTCCAGTATTGTCAGTGTTAGCTATTATCTTCGAAGGAGTTACATCACTCCCGCAATGCTTGCACTTCACCGCTTCGGAATTTATTAATTCTGCGCAGTAAGGGCATTTGACTGAAGTTCCGGACGCTTTTAGCTTATCTCCCACCAGAGCAATAATGATACCTGCGATGGCTACGAAACCTCCAAATATCATGTAATTTTGGCGCGATGACATTAATCCAAGATTGTTAACCCTATAGCCACCGCTTGTCGCTACTGTCACATCCATAAATAGCGCCGATACAGCAAAGATCACCCCTATTACAATCGCTAAGTATCCAATAATCTTCACTTGACTACCCCATAAATTAAAAAGCCACCCGATGGTGGCTTTATCAATCAGCTTGCGTTCTCACAACCCGGCAGGCTGCGGTCAATCACAAGATTACCCTCAACACGCAGACCAATCTTACCAAACAGGAAGGAGTGGTTAAGTTGAGTGACAACTACGTCAGACAGACCAACTGCACAACGATCTTTTTCAATCGCTCGATCAGCGGCTGTTTTAACGTTCGGGATGCCAAGAGGGAAGATGATAACCGGATAGCTATCTTCTGCTGTTACACGTTTCCCTTTATAGAACTTACCCCCATTGAGGTTGTAATTTTTAGTGCTCGCCACAGTCAAATCTGCAACACGCACTGTACAACCAGAAAGTAACAGCGCTCCAAGCGCCAAGGCGATGACTTTTTTCATTATATGTTTCCTTTGATTGCAATCGGAAACATCCTATCATCGACTTTTAGTAGCATGGACCACCATTAATGGTAGGTCAGTTGCTTCCTTTCTTATCTGCTGCACGTTTCTGTGCCTCTGCCCACTCAGCCCTCCAGGCATCATCAAGAGCCAGTATCGCTGCGTCAAACTCAATGCGGTCGATCAGGATGGTGCGCGATGCCAGGTAAAGCTCAATATCATTCAGGGATAGAGGGAGCGGCACTCCGGCCATGCCGGCATACTTCCTGCCGCGAGATATCATGGCGTAAGCGTTGAGGATCTCCCCAGTGACTGCATCGATTTCAGGCTCTGGAATGGGCGGGAGATTTAGTTTCTCCCTGCGCCACTTTGCTTTCTCGCCCTGTTCGCCAGCGAATTCCTTTAGCCACTTTTGGGCCTCTATGGCTTTTTTACGGTTTCCTGAGTCTGCTGCTCCTTACCCTGAGCAATGCTTGCGGCCTCGGCCAGAATAAGCCAGTACAGAGAGGGGTTTTGCTTCAGTAACGCAACACCACGCTCCGGTGTATACGCTACCGCCGTCTCCGTACCATCCACCAGCTCCCCCACGCCTTCCCAGTCTTTCAGAAGAAAGCGCGCGCAATTGTCGATGAGAAGATCATCAACCGAGTCAATCTCGCCCACACTGGCGAGATCGAAAGCATCCGTACCGACCTGGTAGCTCGCGTCCATTTTGTCGATATGGCGCCGCACCAGCGCATTGCGTGAGCGGTATTGTGGATTCTCGCTACTGGCCACCAGCAGACGGAGTTTAAATAGCGCCTCGTCTTCCGGCGTGAATTTCTTTTTACTTCCTGCTGGCTTTTTGTAAGGGAAAAACCAGCGTTCTCCGTTCAAATCAATTTGAGAAGAAATAATCAGCATAAAGACTCCCAAAAAAGCCCGATCCGCGATGACTGCAGAACGGGCCAGGTAAATTAAGGCGCGGTAACGGTGATTTCAGACGTTGCGGTAAAGGTGCGGGCCTTACCAGTGATGATTGCAGTACCGGCTGCGTTACGCGTGACCTTCGCTGTTTTCTGCCCGGTAGAAACCACACTGGCGATAGTCGGATCCGATGACGTCCACTGGACGGTATCAGTTGAATCAGCTGGCGTAAGCGTGGCGGTTAACGTCACAGTAGAACCCACGGCGCCAGTTGAAGTGGCTGGCGCAACACTGATTGCCGTCGCCGGCACTTTAGGCACGCGCGTAATCGTCGGCGGAGTATTGGCCGCGGTGATATCCAGCTGAACCTGAACAATGTCAGTGCTCCCCGCATCCGGCCAGTCGCCAGAGATCTGCACTTCCGGGAAATCGAAGGTATAGGCGCCTTCAGCATTCTCCAGGGTGAAGCTAAACGGCACCGTTTCGCCGGTGAACGTTTTTTTGTAAACCTCCCAGGCTGCCTTTGACCATGACAGCGTGATTTGACCTGACGGGGTAAAGGTTGTCGGAATGTTGGCGCCGGCGAACGCCGAACCGGTACCGATGCAGCGCTGAGTCTGCATATTGTTGTTGAACTGAATGTTAAAGGTGTCGACGCAGAAGCCTGTCCCGCCATCAACACCATTCAGCCGGATGTTCGTGACCTCCTTGAAGGAGTAACGCAGCGCCCCCGCTAAATCCACTGGCGTGGTGAAATAGCTGGTATCGTCCCCCTTCGTCTCCCAGTCCAGCCCTGCAAACGTAATGGTTGCAGTGATATCACCATCGGCCGGGATTTCCATCTGGAAGGTGCCAACCTGGCAACCGCGGGCAATCTGGGCGATCCCCACATCACTGGCAAAGGTCGCCACGGAGAACGTAATACGACCGTTACCCATCGTCAGCACGTTATTTACCCATTCGGAACCGAAACAGCTGGCAAGAAAATCGTCATGCTGGTTCCAGCGAAACCGCGTACCGACATCACCGCCGACATCCACAGTGCCGCGTGAAACACCCTGCGCCATGCGGTCACCAGCGATTTCGTCATTGTCGTTGGTGTTCTGCGTTGGTTTCAGACCAAATGAAGAACGACGCAGCAGGTTCCACGCCCCTGCTGTAGGCGTGATTCCTGGCGTTGTCTCGCGAATAAACGCGGCTACTACTTTTGCACCTGAGCTCACAGGAGCCTCCTGTTAATTGTGCGCTACAGAGCGCGATATGGGATGTTTAAATTGATCTGATACCAGCCGTCAGCCTCTCCCGCGTCATAGCAGGAAACCGCGAAATAGCTCAGTCGGCCGTCATCCTGAAATTCGAATAGCTCCCGGATTTTGTCGGCCGTTCGGGAGATAAGCAACGTCCCGGATCCGACCGGAACAAACAGCTGAATGATGAGTAAGCCCGTCCTGTGGACGACTGGCCCATCCCCGATCTCGGTTGCGCCAGCCTGCCCAGCAATGTTGGTTAGTCGAGCCCAGATATCGCGGTTACTGGGGTCAAATACCGGGCCATTGGGATAATCCACCGCATCAGAGGCAATAGCGGTCTGTGCCGCCATTCGGGAAATGACAGCGTTTCTGATTTCTGTAAGGGTCATTTGTAGGCCTGAATTACACCATTAAACGAGACGGCATAGACGCCTGTCGGCGCCTGTGTTGAGTGGCCATTCTCCAGAGGCACGGAGTAAGGCAGGTTCGACTGGATGTAAATCACCGAGTAGGCTGGCGCCTGGTCAATAATATTTTTGCCATTAAGAAACGTCATTGTCCCGCGCGGATCCGGTTCGGTCGGGACGGAATGATTAGGTTCGCCGATGCTGACAAAATGCGATGCCCTGAAGGTTCCTGCGCGATACTCAGCCGGCCGCCTGATATCCATGCTGTCATTAACACGGACTTTCTTCCTGAGCCTTCCGGTTTTGGTCAGGTTAGCAGGATCGGCATAAAGAGATTCGTTCCATTCCCCAACAGCTTTGTTGTATTGAACCGCGGTCGCGTTGATGGCCCATAACTCGGGATTGCCGACAGGAGACCGTTTCACGATTTCATTCAGCAGCTCTGTGGCGATAGTTCGCTGCCGCAGCTTCACGTCATCAGCCACCAGCCCGGCGAATGCCGCCGGGTCAATGTTCCAGCCCTTAGCCATATCACGCTCTCCGCAGTTGAATGGAGTACGCAGCGCCAGCAGAGTCGGCAGAAGCGGTGATGACCTCGTAACGCTGAAGCTCACCCGTAATCGGATCCGGTGCGGTGATGATATGCCCGACGGCCGGCTTATCAGTCACCTCGTTAACCAGGGCGGTTAGCTTCACATCACCATGCAGAATGTTAACGCCATCGATACGGCGCAATTTATAGCGCGCCAGCACTCCACGCCCCGAGTAAGTCACCTTCGTTTCAGTGCCGGTTTCCGTCACCGGATCCCAGGCCCCCCGAACGGTGTATGACCCAGTGAAATCCTTAACGGCATCCCGCAGGTCGGTATCGAAGGCTGCGGCGACTTCAGTTTGGAGTTCGTCGCGGATACCCACGGTCTACCTCCTCTATGCCTTTTTCACCAAAACGCTGAAGCGGTATATTGTTAGAAACATATCCGCCAGTAAAAAGGACCAGGACGTTACCACGCAGTTTTCTGGTATAAATTTCGCCATTGCGCTTAACCCGCAGCGGGAGCGGAGCAAACTCTACAACACCCTTTGCCTGGTTTGCGTAAACGACATGTCTGATCGGGTTTCCATTCACAAACACATCGCGGGGACCGAGCCCGTCGCCGGCATAATGCACATATGGATTTTGCATGTTACCCCCTTACCGCCGCTCAATATGAGCATGGATAAAGTCGGTTTTAAGCGACTCCATAGCGCCAACCATCACATAGGGGCGTCCACCGTTATGCCAGCAATCAATCGCGTTACCCTCATCATCAAGCAGTATCACTGCGACACTGTGGCAGCCGCCGTTTTCGGCTCTCTCCAGAGCCTGTTTCAGCAGGCGAATAACCTGGTCGTTATCGAGGTTGTGATGGCTGGGCTTTTGAAATGGGACCACCTTCAAATCGGACATATCACGCCCTCACAAAGAACGTCTGGAAAGGGTTAATCATCCACGGTTTGAGCATATCCAGCGCCAGCTGCAAATCAGGATCGAGTAATTCAGTGCTGGTGGTTGAAAGCTCGGCAAAAGTGCGGGTAACCTTCACATCGTCGGCCTCAACGCTTTTGCTCGTCACCACGCCGGAATCTGTTTTTTGCTGATACAGATTGCCTGCAGCGGCTACGGAAGCGATAAACGCTCCGGCTTGCTTAACTTCTTCAGGAATATGCTCCGGGTCGATATCCTGAAGGTTAAGCGCCGTCATCCAGGTGTTTGCCTGGAGCACGGCTTTACCCTTTTTGTCGGCGGCAGCCCAGGTATCCCCCAGCAACTCGTCAACGTCCTGGATTGTTATATAAACGGTCATCGGATCCTCACCAAAAGAAACGGGGCTTTCGCCCCGTCGGTTAACCACCCGCAGGAGCAGTGAACGCAATCGCTTCAGTTGTTTTCACCACACCGTCAACGGTAGCCGTCACCGTGAAGGAGCCGGCCGTAGCAGAGGTGAGTTTCACCGTCGAGCCACCAGCAGACCCTGTCTGTGACGTCGAAGCACTTAGTGTGCCGCCTGTAGACGTCCACGCCACAGATGCGCCGGAGACTCCTGCACCATTTCTGGTGTACTTGAGCGAAACGGTCACCGCGTCGGTACTGTCAGCAGTTGCGGAAGTTTTATCCACTGACAGGGTTACTCCCCCGCAGGGGCTTCCAGCTTAATCAGTACGCCTGCAGTGGATTTGTTACTGGTGAAATGTTTTTTCCAGTTCGCGCCGGTGCCGATTTTGGTCAGGTCAGGGTTAGCGCCCTTCGTCTCATCCCAGCTGTAACCCAGCAGTTCAACGTTAACCGTACCCTCTGCGCGATAGCCAATGGCAAGGTTTTCCTGGTCGTTGATATCGTAGGAACGGAAGCCCGGAGCCTGTGATTCCGTTACGGATACCGCGCCGGCCACCAGCCCCAGAATCGCATCAACTGGCATGGTGTCAGTTACCAGCACCGGTTTACCCAACGTGCCTGGCTGTCCGCCATAAACCACCACGCCAGCTTCTTCGTAAATTTTGTTGTCGATAGCCTGATCAACAATGTCGAAATAGGTCGTGGAATGCATAACGAACAGCGCAACACGGTTAAATTTATCGCCGTATTTACGCAGGCCACGGGTCAGCGTTTTCTTACCATCAGTGGCAATATCCGCGGATACCGTCATGTCAGCATTTGCGCCAATGGCTGCAACAAGACCCTGTAGGGCATACTTGATATAACCTTCAAGCGTTGCATCAGCGACGTCGACGCCGATCACCTCGGAGAATTCGCTAACGTCGCGACCCCGACGTTTAAACGCCTCCTCCGTGGTTTCATACGGGCCGTATTTCCACGGCGCCTTGACACTGACAGATTCGCCGGCACCGATTTTTTTACCCGTTACCGGGTCGGTGGAGTTAACGTTTCGCGATTCGATAGAACCACCAACTTTATAGAAGGTGCGCTTGCGAAAATCACCCTCGATCAGTTCGTTGTCGAGAATGATTGCGCCGTTTGAAGCGGCGTTGAAGACTTCCAGATTATCCTGGCGACGCTCAAGAAACGCAGTCTGCGCGAGGTCGTCATAGATAATCAGGTCACTGTTTACGGTCGTAGGCATTGATTAGTCCTTACTTAGGCAATTTGAGATAGGCCTGCTGGCCATGTTTGCGAATGTAGTCCGCTTTGTCGCTTGAGCTCATTTCTGAACGTTTCAGACTACCGCCACCGCCACCGGGTTTATGACCACCAGCCCCGGAGCCTTCGGCGCGCGGGAACAGGTGCGGGGCCGTCTCTTTCAGAGATTCAGCCCACTCAACCGGAGTGAGCGGAGTTTTGCCGTCTTTACCGAACAGAACATCGCCATTTGCATCAACTGCTACGGCCTCGCCTTCGTCGTTGAGCTGGAATGTGCCTTTAGCACGAAGAATCAGATCGTCGGATGCTTCTGGCAGCGCGCCAGCCTTAAGCGCTGCGCTGCGGATAGCATCACCCAGGACACGATCACGGAATTTGTTGGAGAACGCTTCCGCCTTTTCAGCGCGTTCATTAGCGGCTTTGATTTGCTTATCAACATCAGCACGTAGCCGCTCAGTGCGTTTATCCAGTACCTCGTCAATTTTCCCGGCGGCGATCAGTTGCGCCTCTTCATCATCAGAGAAACGCTGGAGAATAGTTTTCACCGCGTCAGGATCGATACCTTCAAAACGCTTAAGCGACTCAGTGGACTCTTTGAGCTTACCGAGTAACTCACTATTTTTATTTTTCAGGCCTGAAACCTGAGCACTGACCTGCTCATCGATCAGCTTTTGGATTTCCGGCGTAATCTCGGGCGCACCACTACCGGAGCCACCGCCATCACCACCTTCACCACCAGCTGCCGAATAATATTTAATGAGCATGTTACGAATAAGCATGTTGTCCCCTTGGGATAGTTACTGTGGGCCTGGCCCAATAAAAAAGGCCGCCCGAAGGCAGCCTGTTGTAAATTTCAGATAATAAAAAAGCCGCGCTAAGGCGACCTCTTCATGTAGCTATTTTCTAGCATGTATTCTTTTGCATCTTTAATGGCTTTATCCATTCTCTGCAAAGAAGACTTTGGCTCTGCAATGCTTCGCACTGTGCAAATCTCTTTAATGAGCCCTCTTGCGATTACCAGCTCTTCATACAGGCTTGCAATAAGGTCTCTTTGTTTTTGTGAATCCATAACAACCTCGTCTCGTTGCTTGTCGGGTTATTGGTGGTAGGCGGTGACGATTCCGCTTTTCGGGAGCGACCCTAGCCACTGACAATACAATTAGGTGTGGTGGCCGGTGCTGCCACGGCATTCTGATACTTCAGAACGGCGGGGACTCACCGAAGTGAGTCTGGTTTCCGGCTTGCCCGTTTCTCACGGGACGCTTTGGCGCGCAGGTCAGCATCCTGCATTCACCACGAATTTACTCTATCACACTCTGGCATCCTTAAACGCCTGCGCGTCAAGGTTGCGCAATTGGTCAAGCGTCAGCCACTCGCCCCTGTCGTTGTAGAACTCATCGGGAGACATGCCGCCATCACGAATCAGCCTGGCGCGCGTTTCTCCGACAATCTCAGCTTGTCGCGTGAACGACTGCCGGGAGAACCAGTCCTGGTAAGTCGTATCAGCCGGAACCTGTCCATCCATACTGGCGCGCGAGCTGTCCTTGATTTCGCCGACTTTGATACCCAATTCCTCGGACGATTTCAGTATGTATGTTTCGGTGCTACGACAGCAAAAGTGGATTTTCCCCGGTCCCTGCAAATAAGGCACCTTGTGCCCTATCGGTTTGTTATCCAGCGTGTACTTGAGTCGGTCGCGGATCCGACAATCCTTTGATGTCCGGTTATCCAAAGTAGATAACCACTGCTTACCCTTCAGAATGTCGTCGTTCGCCGACGCAAAGCTTTGTCTTGCTGTTGATGCAAGATGCCCTACTGCCGTTTTCGCTATGCTGGCCGCATTGGCCCGGCTCATCTGAAGCGCACCATCCTGGTAGCCGCGGTTAGCATGTCCGCGAACCTTTTTTGCGATCTGCTCATGCGTATCGCCCAGGAGAAAACCCTGCCGCACCGTATTGGATATGCGCGCCATACGATCAGCTTCGAGGTTGCTGGCCCATTCGCTTAGCAACCGCCCCTGAAATGGACGCGCCATCGCCGCGGCATAAACTGCATCCGGGGAGATGCCAACCAGTGGATGAAGAGCCAGAACATCGTCGGGAATGGCAAACTGGAAGAGGCTCATCTGAAAACTGGCCTCAAGCTTCGCCAGCTCCTGCAGCTCGGTAGAGAGGGCTGCATACATGGACTGTATGGCATCCTTGTTTATGGCCCTGACACTGACCAGTAACGCTTCCAGACGCGAAACGGTAAAGCTCTCGGGATCCAGCGTATCGATAGCCACCAGCAGCCTGGCGGTAAGTTCGGCGTCGCTGTCATTCAGAACTTTTATCATCCTGTTGGCAACGCCGGTGCTGTAGCGACTAACCCATATAGCGTGGGCTATGGATTCATCCTGCAGTTTGTCATTCGCCGTTGCCATTATTGCCACCAATCAGGTTAGGCGCGCCGTTACGAATAGCGTCAATGACAGTTTCAGGGTCATCAGCGGGATCTATCAGGTCAAGCCTCTGCAGAGCTCTGACCATATCCGTGTCGCGAATCGCACCGTACTGCCAGGCATTGACGATTGCCGTTACCATGCCGGATTCTGCGACTTTGGCGATAAACTCCTGATTGATGCTGTAACGGTATTCCTCGCCTTTTATGCCGAGATATCTGGCGCACCAGCCTAGCGCCAGCGTATAGGCCTCCGAGACATTGGAAACGCAAATGCCGAGCACCGATGTGGATGCGGTTTGCTCGCCGCTGGATTGCGTGGCGGTTTTAACCGCGCCGTTCTGCTCGATAAGCCGGGCGCCAAGCTGAACAGAATAATCACGCTTACTGTCCATCGCCTCTTTAGCCAGGGTGTTTGGTTGCGCCTGAGCATAGGTAAAACTCCCCTCCTTCGGCAGCAGGAATGGAGAACGAGAACCGACACGAATTCCCTTATCCTGCAGCCAGTCACGCCAGGCGGTATCAAGACCGGAAATCACCGGCTGAACCTGACCGCAGAAAAATACGCTGTCTTCGTAATCTGCCGAATTACGATAATGGCCAAGGTTAATTTCAACGAGGGCGGCTAAAGGCGACTCGTCGATGGTGGGATCATTATTCTGCGCACCAACGAAGGTAAAGGGGATCTCATCCCAGAAATCCTCACCTTTTGGCTTAGGATGATACTCGGAAGTGACGGAAAAAGAGCCTGCGTCAGCTGACTTTCGCCATACCCGGCAGACAAACTTTCCGTTCTCCAGAGCCAGTTCGCGATACTGGATTTCATCCTCGTACGCAAAACCATCTTCCTTTTCCATGCATTCGCGTAAAACCACCAGCACCAGTTGATCACGCCCATTGATGCGTTTGGTGCGCCAGTTAATGATGCTTTCCGCCTGATAACGAAGGATGATCGCCTCGTCGGTCTCAGCTGCATAATCCGTATAAAGCCCCTCGCGCGCGGCCTCCAGAATATTTTCTGTAACCTGCTGGGACTGCTGATAAATGCTGGCACCAGCACCATCGGCGTTGTCACGAAGATAATTCAGTTTATCCGGCGCGGTCATGGTCGGGTCTTTTCTGAATGCCAGCCCCAGTAGACCCACTTTTGTATTGCCCGTTATCGCGTAGAAAACGGCGCGCTGAATGTAATCAGCATTGCGCTTTTTATTGCGTGCAGACTTATCGGACGGATCCAGAAAAGGGAGGTATTCATTCCCGGCGGCCTTTACAGCATCAGCCCCTTTGCACACGTCACGAATTTTTTTCCACACGGGCATTGCCGCCCTGACCTCAGGGCGAACGTAAGTAATATCGTTATTGGCCATCAGAATGTCGTGTCCAGTGAAATAGAGAATGCAGGTCGAACGATTGGGAATTGCTTCACAATGAAGTAACCGGCAGCATCGTTGGGGTGATCGTTATCGCTCTTTTTATCCGGCTCGCCATTTTTATCCCACACCTGTTGTTCCAGGCAGTCGGCATAGACCGGGCAACGGGCCACATTCACCTTGTACCGGCGATCGCCATTACCATTGCAGAACATGGCGTTCATGGAGTTAATGCGGTCCTTTACCGGCGGGTTAGCATCATCAACGATGACGTTAAATCCGGCCTGCCGGAGCTGCTCAATATCTGTTTTGCTGGCGTTGTTTGACTTCCTGGAATCACCAGAGGCATCCGGGTAAATATAAATCTCGCGGACCTTGCGGTAGTCACCGTCGGCATACAGCCAGAAACGTTCCTTGATGATGCGTATCATGTCGGGCGTATCGTAAGCGTTGATAATCTCTGTTACCGCGTGTGGTAAGCCGAGCCGCAATACATGGACGATCCCTGCCATCTTCCCGACGTTGAAATCCATCCCGATATACCGCGCTTCACCTGGCTGCTCTTCCTCACTGGAATTATTCAGCACCCTGTCGAACTGATGATAAATGGTGCCGCTGGTCAGGTTAGTAAACTGGCCATTCAGATATGCCTTGATCAATTCCGGCGGGTAACTCGCCAGGAGCGAAGGAATATAGTCATCCGGCAGGTTCTTTTCGTTGTCGAATGTCGAAGCCTGTACCAGACCATACATCGACCTCAGTTCAGGCTTTTCCCTCACAGCCTTAACAAACTGGTTATAGACGAACTTAAATCCTTCAGGTGTGGTGGTCACGTCAATGCCATTACGCAGACCATCAACCTTATAACGCATACGCGCGATTATTTTTCGCCACGCCTGACGCGCCTTATCCGCTTTCAGAACGTCGAGTTCATCCACCAGCGCATTGCCGATTTTAAAGCCTACTATCGTGTCGGGCTTTTCCATCGACCGACAAATTGTCGTGCCGCGGTACTGGCGCCCACTGTAGAAATGGACCTCTTTGTTGCTTTCAACGATTTTGACTTTCAGTCCCCAGTCGTGAGCAACTTCTTCCACCGTGGGGTAGAAGATATCGCGGATCTGAGGATAGGTCGGGGCAAAGTAGCCCTGGTTTATTTTGGGGAACTCCCAAAACCCTTTGCATATTCCACCGCAGCCAACCCATGTCTTTCCGGATCCAAAACCAGCTACATAGGCTTTGAACTTCTGCTGCATAGCCAGAAAACGAGCCTGGGGAACGTTAAGCGTCGGAGCTATCGCCATCCTCTTCCCTCACTCGCGCATCGACTACGTTGATATTGATCGCAACTGGCGTTGGTTCGTCATCTTCCGGGTCAGCGGCCAGCTCTTTACGGAGCTTGTCGATCTCCAGCTGCCGGCGCTCGATTTCAATCTGCTGTAGACGCTGGGTGAACTCACTGTCAGCCAGGCCGAGACGTTTCATCACCGCCTCGTACATTCGCTCGCGGCTGATAGCGGTTATCTCCACGCCATTCTTCCCGAGCTTAACGCCGGAATAGGCAAGCGCAGCATCAGGCGCCAGCTTGCGCGTATCGGCGAAGAATGGCCGGCCGACGCCATCACCATTGCAGCGAGGACATTCCGGGTTAGGTGCGCTGGTGTGGTTGTAACCGTAGCCGCCATCATCCAAAGGCTCTCGACGTTTACGCTCAAGCGCTTCAAGCCGCTTCTCTTCGTACTCCACCGCATCGCGCCATTGATACTGGTGACCGAAGCCCCAGCAGTAGCGGCAGCTCCCGCGGCGATACTGAGAAAGTTGGTTGGCGTCGAATGTTGCCAGCCGCCACATCTGCTCAAGCACTTCATCAGCGCTGCCAAGCGTGCGCACAATGGATGCTTTCTGCTGCTGCGCAATGGCCTGCGCAACTGAAGTTTTCTGAAGCAGCTGATAGCCAATTTGTTCAGCAGTCTTCTTGCTGTACCCGGCACGGATAGCGGCCTGCGTGGCGTTGTGGTCCTTCAGGTATTCTGCGACAAATAAACGTTGCTGATCGGTGAGGCCATCATCATCCACCAGCTCTTCTGCGCACTTTTCCTTTTGCGCAGTGCGCAGTTTCTTCTGCGCAGGTTTTTGCGCAGTTTGCGCAGTGGGTTTCTTGATGTATCGGCGGGCAGTAGCGTAATTCAGTCCCTGCGCTTCACACCAATCCTTCGGTGATACGCCGGTTGCGGCATGATCGGACAGGAACCGTCGCTGAAGCTCGCCCCAGTCCGGTTTTGCCATGGATTATTCCTATTTAACGTGAGGGAGAAAAAGGAATTACTGATTCTCCATAAAATATTCACTTTTATGTTTTGGAATTAAGGCTCTTTAGTTCAGGAGTTATTATGAAAAGAATTATGCTTGCTGTTTTTGTGATCTGTGGTGCGCTGTCTCTTTCAGGATGTTTCCTTCCCCCTGGGCCTCATAGCGGCGGACATGGTGGAGATCACTTCCATGGTCCAGAGCATCGTTAACCGCCTGAGGACTTTCATTTTACAGAAATGAAAAAGGCCGCAAAATTATGCGGCCTTTGGTCACTACCAACCAGCGTATAAAGAATCTCTCAGGAGCCAACAGAGAGAGGTGCATCTATCCGGCTAACTAACCTCTGGCGTTCTGATGTTGGCAGGCAGAGACGTTATGAGAGTATTGAGTATTTCAAAATACACCGGGAGAAACAGACAATGATATCAGTCCATTGTCTGACGGGCATTATCACAGGCACTCAATGAATGCCTGCTGTAATGCGGTCAGATACCAGTTTATAACCTGACCAAATGTTACTTAGATCACAATCCATAGAACCACCCACCAATGCCAAAGGCTGCAGCGATCACCAGACAAGCAATTGCCGTTTTAGGCATTAACACACCGTAAAATGCAGGAGACAATCCCAGGAATAAAACCATTAGCACTGGCCACATACTAAGCAACAGGAAAAAGTAGCCATTTATACCACCGCTGCTAAACGTCACATTCACTCCAAACCATTACCCGGACTTTCCATAGCTTGGTTGCTTCGTTGCATGATATCATACAACTGCCCCTTATACAGGAGCTTTAACATTATCACAGGCACTCGATGAATGCCTGCTGTAATGCCTTTGACCTTCTCAGCGGCAGTATCAAACAGCGCCAGCGCTTCGGTCGCTTCCTGGATTGCCTTACGGGTCTTCGAGACAATCTCACTTTCCGTGAAAACACGATCGAAAGAGTCAGCGAATAGCTCAGACTTCAGATAGCTGTCGCCTACCCAGTCAATGGCCAGCTTGGCCGCTGCGGTGTCATAATTAACTTTCTTGATTATATCCAGGCGGATTTGCTCGGATGCAGTGATCTCTGACATGTCTTACCTCTGTGCGATGTGGGGAGTATTATCGAAGCCATTCGACAAAATAGCCTCTGTGATGCTTTTGCATTTATCTTTGCCGTGTGTACAAGCTGAACGGTTTCCTTACGGATGCCTGTTACGCACAATAAAAAAGGTCGCATAAAAAATGCGACCTTTGGTTGGTACCAGTTAGAAAACTAAAATCTCTCAGGAGCCACCCGGGAGAGGCTTTTCTGCTTTTTAACTGACCACTGCCGTTTTGGTGTTGGCTGGCAGTGATAACGTGGTGATAGCTTCATTTAAGTTATCGAAAGCATTTAAATATCGAAAGAGCTCATTGAACCAATCATTTTCAACTTGCCGGAACATTCAACCAGAGCACCAGGCATCTCTGCTGGTCTTTTGATGGCAATTCTCAGCTCTCCCGAACGAGGCCGGTAACTAACAATTTATTCGACAGTTCCTTCGGCATTAACCCAAAGATCTAGATGCTTGATGTAGCGTTGGATGGGCACATAAATAACCACCCCATCTACAAGGTTAACGGACTTGATAACATATCCCTGCGGAGCTAAATAATCCCCATCACAATGAGGGTGAATAGAGTGCTCGTCACCGTATCGATAACCATGCGGAAGTTGAGGGAGTGAATTTCTTGTCATGGGCAGCTTCTTAGATAGAAGGAATTGAAAATCCATAGTGCCTTAATGCACCTGACTTAGATACCAACTTTTCATTTTTCAGCGCTCTGTTGTCTCGTATTCTGATTTTTTGTTCATGTGGCCATGTAAATTTCAATACCTAAAGTGTTCTGCGTTTGTAGCTGAATTACCTGGAACCCTTCTCTGTGAGCTGCGAGCAATTGGCCTGCACTGCTTTGTTGTGCGCCAGGATGTCACGCTTGGTCTGCTTATCCAACACATCGATATCGTGGTCAGTCGGGTAGATGATCCGCACCCAGCTGCAGGCCGTGTCAACGACTACCGGGGCGGGTAAACTTTTCGCGCAACTCCCGATCAACATCGTCATCGCCCATACGCTTAACGTCTTCCTGTACATCGCTGGCCCCTTTCGTGACTTCAGCACGGCGTTCTGCCGCGGCGACAGTAGCAGCGGCGTTCTCTTCGGTACGTTGCTGATCAGCTTTGGCTTCCGCCTTACTGGTACCGCGAGCGTGACCAATGCCAAACGCGCCAGCAATAGCACCCAGGATGACAACCACCAGCCCCGCGATAATTTCAAAGCTCATTGCTGCGGCTCCTTCAGTTCGTCGGCCTTTTCTTTCAATGCTGGCTGGCGTACGTATTGCGATAGCACGGCCAGCACCACCAGCGCATGACTAATCAACGCAACGATGTTTGGCGGCAGGATACTTTTGATATCCGGTGGCAGCATCGCCCAGGCGTGCAGCGCAGCATCCGGGAACGACTGCGCCCATACACCAACCAGCGCGCCGATAGCTCCCAGCTTTACAGACCACGTTTTCAGCAGCAAGCTGGCATGCCCTACGAACTCCAGCCGGGTATATTTGCGCAGAAGTAACAGAACGAGCACAGCCACCAGCACGAGCAAAGCGAAAATGATCATCTTCACAGGACACGCTCCTTAACCCAGCCGTAGAGAAAATCCTCGTTGGCTTCGCGGCCCTCCGCCAGTTCGAGGTATCTGGCACCCTGGCTGCAGTTCAGCGCACGCAACAGAACCTGTTCACCCTCTTTCCCGCGGGCGGAAAGATATCCCTTAAGCGCGGTGATGGTTCGGGGGCCAATGGCTCCATCCGGGATAAGGTCGGGATAAAGCTTCCCACGCATATTCATTGCCGTCAGCCAGCGCTGAAAGAACTTACTGGCGACGCTGGGCCCCATGTTCACGCCAGTGTCGCAAAGCTCATCTGCCAGTAACGTAGATAGAGCTGCCACCTGGTCAAACCGGGGGCCGGTCCAGTAATCGCTCAGCAGGATTTGCTTTGCTGTTTCCCTGGGCAGGTTCCGCATATCACCGGTGTAGCCATGTGCACGGGCGGTGGTCTGCGTGATGCCCCAGCGGGTCGGCCCGCCTTTATCCGACGGATGATCGACATAACCACCCTCCTTGCCGAGGATCCCCTCGATAATCTGATCTGCTGTCATGGCGCCTTAACTCCGGTAATGCGTTCCCAGAAATAGGTCAAAGCAACAGAACCCATTGCCCCGCTAATTCCGGAAGTGGCCAGTATCATGTAAATGCTCAGTCCGCTTTCAATGCTCACCAGGCCAGCAATAACGCCGGTAAACCCTGAAACCACCATTTGGGCAAGAGCATTGATCAAGCTCCATGTTGCCTTGCTCTGCTTCACATCTATCAGGTAGCGGACAAGTCCACCCCAGCAAGCAATGATCAGCAGAACCAGCCAGGACATCCCGGCAATGCTCTCTTTGTCTTGCATACGTTTAGCCATAGTTACCGCCTCCGATGGAAGATCGGGAAGCTGTGTGTTTGAAAAGGGTCAGGCCCGTCAGGCTGGATTTAACAACGAAGCGTGTCGATGATGATTCCTGCGGGACCTGATAATAAAAAAGCCATGCAAATGCATGGCCTTGTGATTTGAATCCGTTATTTACAAAATGTATTCGAGACAGTATCTTTCGACTTCCGGACAAAAAAACATATACCGGGACAAAATCTAAATGTAACTGCCTTGCCTGCATGAAACCATGCGGGCTTTTTTTTGCCCAAAGAAAAAGCCCACCGAAGTGGGCCTTACAGCTATCATCATTTTTTATTAGGTGTGGTGCCGGGTGCCTCCCGGTAAGTCGCCGCCAGTCCACAGACGATTCGCAATGCGCAAAAAAACATATCAGACTGGCAATGCCCCTCCGCATAGGGGGATTCACCACACCAGAAATTTAACATTCAGTCTTTCTGGTTTCAATACTCTGCTTGTCTGAGGTATCGGCTCACCATAACCGCCCAGCCTGATGTTATCAGCGTGTAGCGGCTTGTTTTTCTCTTTGATAAAATTGATTCGCAAATGATTAAAACATCAACTGGTGAAAATATGAGTAAGTACTCAGACCTTTTACAGGTAATCAAGTCCCGGGTTTGTCAAAATAACAACTTCCCCCAAACATTACTGGCAGACTCACACAGTTACAGAGCCAGGCAGGTTTGGTATCGAATAGGACAAATATTCACTCTTGAATGTATTCTCGATGAGTACAGGAAACATTTTTCATCGGATTATTATTATCTTGATAACGATAAGGCTCTTCATCACCTTATCTTCGAAATGACCAAGTGGAAACCTGAAGAGATTAGAAGACTCTCGCTAAACGACTGTCTCTTTATCATTGCCAGTCAACTAAAGCCCAGTTATATGTCAGAAGATGCTGCCGCTGTCCTGGCGTCACTCAATCTGCCGACGGGCCACTATCCTGTTGAGGATTTTCCACAAGAGGACTGGGATCCCAGGGAAAACTCAGCATTCCTTCAAAGCTACCAGTAGCGACTCGCCCAATCTCCGCAGAGATCTGACTCAGCCGCTCCTCAAGAGCGGCTTTTTCTGCTATCAGACGGTTGAAGTGGGCAAGATAGATTTTCTGTTGCCCAAGCCAGTCTTCAAGCTGTTGAGTGGTCATGCCCGGGTTAAAAAAATATGGCTGCTGCATCGCTTCCCCCAGAAAAGCAAAACCCCGCCGGTTGGCAGGGTTCAGAATCAGTTTCATTTGGATGTGCGTATCCATGATTAGAAGAATACAGGACAATTTTATGCAAAGTCAACTCTATCGTGCAAAAATTTGCCGCCATCTGTTTCGATCACATCAATAAATGGTCGCCTTCTCAAATTCAGCCGCTGCCTGTCTCTCTCCTTTGTGAAGCATATCCACCAGCCCTTCATAGAACGGCTTCCAGTTGCGTGACCACGAAGACTGATGGAGATCCGGGAGACGCTTCAGAATGGCGCGGTGTACCGTCGCAGAGGGTACAACAGAGAAGCCATTACCAGAGCAGCGTTCACATGTTTTGAAAACCGGTGCGCCAAGTTCTTTGGTCGCTTTGCGATCTAAGACCTCCCCTTTACCACTACACCTGCATCGCGCATGGATCACTTTCTTTCCTCCGCACACTCCACAGACCCTTTTCACCAGTTCATTTCTAATCTTTGGGGCCTTCACTTCGACACCGTCAGCATCGAAAATACCGGGGTGCTTAATTACATCTTCATGGCGGGAAATAAAGCCGGTACCGCTGCAGCTTTGACACGTTGCTCTGGTGGCCGCCGAACGTGAGTATTCCGCAAAGGCAAATTGCGCCAGCGTCAACATGCAGGCGCCGAGCTTGTCACCAGCGGCTTTGCGGACATTTTTAGGAGCGTTTTTGATGGCAAACTGCGCCAGCGCCTGAATTGCAAGCTGTTCGTCCGTTTTGCTGATACCAGCCTTTCCGAGGAAAGCGGCAAGGCCGAAGCGCGCACGACTGCTGGTGGTACCGATGGCCGCCATAACATCTGTTCCGGTCAGTCGATTCGGCGATGTGCTTTTCACGTCGTCGCTGATATGCATCCCCTGCGGGCTGAAATGCTTTAACGATGCTTCCAGTTTCATGCGGCCACTTCTCCGATATCAGAAATTAAAATTTGTCCGGATTCACCCCAGACTTTTGTTACACGAAAGTCCCAGATATGTGCGTCATCAGTAAACAGAGCATCCATCAGCGCTTTGATCATGTTATCGGCGTCTGGTTTCTGCTGGTGTGCCTGTCCGTTCATCGTTACTCGCTTCTTCTGGCTCCAGCTCTTTGGCATGGGAACCACGAAGGTTATGTGTCCGCCCTGCTCCGTCATAGCAACGTTCTTCAGACGGACCTCATCGCAGAATGCCCGGTAGCGCATTACCGCCGGACGCTGCTTCCACTTATCAGCTCTGGTCATCCTGGGTTTGCCGATGGGCGTGATATCGTAGATTTTCATGATTTGATGAGTCCCTCTTTCCGCCAGATTTCCAGGGTGCGCATTACCCCCTCTGCGTGCATCAGGCGCAATTCGTCGTATGTGAAATCGGTGGTTTTGGTTCTGCCGTCAATTACGTCATGGCACCCGTTGCAGGCGATCGCCGCCTGAGTATCGTCAGGCTTGCACCCTGTGCCGCACGTACCCGCCAGGCGGTAATGCGCCAACACGCTGGTTTCCGGGTTGCCGTTGCAGTAACCAGGGATCCGCACTGTACATTCGCGACCTCGGGCCGCTTTGCGAAGGTTCGCCATACTCACCCCCACATCCTGTTGCGCCAGCGAGAGTCTGGCCGCGGCGGTTTTTTGTCCTCCACCAGCTGCGCGCTGACGGTCCATGTCATAAAGTCAGGGTTTAAGCTTCGTTCGACCTTTACGCCCCGCTGACGATATCTCGCTACCAATTCGTCGGCCTGCTGCGTTGTGCATTCGAGATGGTGAAACCATGAGTGTTTCATCGGCATCACCCCGCGAAGCTTAAAAGCTGGTTGGCGGCGTTCTCAGCTTCCTGCAGGCTGTTGAATGAACGAGAGAGGATCCACCGCCAGAGAACATCCAGCGATGCTTTGTACAGTTCCTGGAACTCGCATTCGTCCATGCTTGCGAAAGAAATGCTGCGAGGGTGTTTTTTCAGCGTGCCGTCCGGCAGCTGTATGGCGTCATAATGGCCGGCTTCAACGATGACCCACGCCCGGTAAGCATCGAAGGATTTGCAAATACTGATATAGCCGGATCGCTTCTCAGCTATCCGGTCGAGATATTGCCCGGCGGCATCAAGCAACGCCGATTCACTCCCGCCATATGCAGCAAGGTATTTGGCGTAACCTGTGATAAGCCTGCGCTCGTTAGACGAAATCGCCCCGCCGGTAGGTTCCCAATATTCAAAGCCGAGATTGAGTAAAGCAAAGTAACGGCGGTGAAACGCCGGATTGCGGACAAGTTTATACTCAGCCTCCAGAACGGCGCCGAGCTTGCATTTTGATTGCAAGAAATCGCTGGTCTCCTGCGTTGCTGGGATCAGGATACCTTGAGACTGTTTTACTAAGTGCAATTGCGCCATGGTTTCTCTCCGTGGCGCAGTAGGTTAACGGTTGTTCAGGCCGTTGATTACATATTATCAGAGGGTGGAATAATGCGGTAGCCTAAATCTTCTGCAAATTTCATAAACCCGTTTAACGTAAAAATCTCTTCATCGGACAACAGTGGCCGCACCGAAACTACACCGTTAACCCTATATATAAGATGCCTTCCTTCTGCTGGAAAGCTGTAAATAACTGCACCATCGGTTCTCCTCACAACATCGTACCAGGTATTATTAGAAAGAGTTTTGACACGCTTAACCACACCACCTCCATTTACTGATTAACTGTTACCGAGTGAACCCCATACATTCCATAAAAAAACCAAGCCTGACCTAATGAAATTATTCAAACAAACACAAACGCCCCTGGAAAATGAAATGACATCGATAAAAGCATTACACAACCTAATTAATACCACAACACATAAATACATCAAGAAATATTTCAAAAAAATTAAAACATAACAAACACAACAACATACCTTAAAGTGACATGTGTTTTAAATAAACACAAATAGCCGCACAACATCTATGGTGACAAATGAGCATCGAATTACACAAGCAAGAAAACAAATTGTTTTGTCAGATAAGAAAACAACCTAAAAAGTTGTTTTATGACAACCCGAGAACATTTGACGTTGTTAATCATGGTAAACGAACCTATTAGGTCGCTTAAAATAAAAACACAGCCTTGATACCAACTTTTATAGCTATACAAAAGTGTTTTGCAGCCTCCCCCTCCCAAAAGTTACTTTTTCCCTTCGCCGGCAAAAGTGTTTTACCAACTGCCAAAAAGTAACTTTTCTTAGGGCAACAGGTAGAGCTCATCACACTACTGCAAAAGTAACTTTACCCAGCAAGCGCCAATACCAAATAACAAGAAAGAAGTCAACAGCCATTTTTTTCGAGAGATAGGAGGTTAGTCTGAAACAACAGAAACAAAAATCCCGCCAAAGCGGGTTTTATCATGCTGCAATACTTTTTTCAGGCAAATCTCCGGCAGATTGGCCCTTACCAGCACTTTAGCATGAAGCGGAGTTACCGCCATGGTGGAGATTAGACGTTAAACGCCCTTTTCAAGGTTTTACCAGACTAAATTTTATTGTATCCCGATATACTCCTGGATGGCCTGGCACAAACTTACACTTTTTAATAGCAACCTCAGTTTCCCTGAAGAAAACCTCATCGCCCGTTATGTCTATTGAGTACACATCGCCTTTATCATTAACCCACGCCGCATAATCGACACTCCCTTCAATTTTCAATGCCTGAGCCATGACTGGCATCACTGGCGCAGGACATTTTATGCAAACAGGTACTATTTCTTCTTTTTTTTCAATAGCAAACGCCATGTTTGATATAAGGACAACACAAACCAGAAGCAATGTTTTTTTCATAAACGATACCAACGGTTGTTTTCCATGCGTCCAGAGCTCACTAATACGCATTTTGCATGCAACGCCGGAGAACGCAAGGTCAACGTTAACCTTGTTCTGCTCGTCTTTCGGTTTGGCTGCAATGCTCCACTTCGACATACCCCCCCCCTCGGTTGATGGAGGGGGTTATAATTTATTTTTGTTCGTAAGGGTCGCCTTTCATAAGCAAACTTTCGGGTATGGGTTGAGGTTTTAACCTGTCAATAAGAGCATTAATCTGTACTGAATCTGTTGATGCCCCGATGGCAACTGCATATGTTTTCCCATCAAACTTATGTTGAATAACGTCAAACACTAGGACTGGTCTAACTATAACTGGCTCATTGGCAGACTCAATCGTTAACTCAGTAACCCTTAATTTATCTCTTGGATAATCATACCGTTTTATTTGCCCTGTTAGACCTTTTCCTATAAGCAAAAAATCGACTTCCATAAATCCTCCGCATAGTAGGCAGCTGCCCATTTATGCTGACCACATTAGCATTTGGTTTGAATAAAAACATGCGACAGACAATGATTTATCGGCTATTACGTCAAATCTGATGCCTCCTGCGGGGCGGTTGCGAGCATGGCGGCGCGGCAGGTTTTCTCCACCCACTCCAGATACTTCTCTTTCACCCCTTCATCCAGTCCGCCGCAATCGACGAGATTAACAACCAGTTCGCGAGCCAGTTTTTTGAAATCCGGTATTACCGGCGCTGGCTGCGCGTGGCGATAGAGCGTGAGGAACTCTGCATTCTCCCCGGCATTCTCTTTGAGGAATGAGAACTCGTTTTCGGTAAGCACTTGCCAGCCTGTGGTTAAGCCGTTGTAGGGATTGCGCTCCCGGTACAATATCACCGGCTCGCTGGCCTTTTCGGCCAGCGCCATACGGGCCAGTTCTTTGCTTTCGCCATGCTTCAGGAATCCATCTTCAGCGATTTCCTGCAGGCGCTCTCTGGTTAATTTGCTGGTCATTAGTTAAGCCCTCACCCAGCCTTTGGATGTACTGCGGATTTTTCCAGATTTACGTAACGCCTGAAGCCGGCGATCGAGAATGCGGAAAGGTTCTGGCTTATTCTCATCCTTTGCGATGCGGCTGCATTCTTCTGCTACATCCATGACGTACAGGCTGGAAAATGGCATAGGATGCGCATCAATTTTGCTCATTATTTTTGAGTCGAGTAATTCATATTTGGTCATTGGTTGGCTCCTTCTAACGCCGCTGCTATCTCTTCGAAAAAGCCATCTCGGGTATGGCTGGTCATTGCTGGTAAAAATACGGACATCAGCCTGTTTGTGTTGCAGTTCTCATCGTCTGCGAACAGAGCGATTTTTTTATCCAAGCGCGCTTTCGCTTCCTGCAACTGCTCGTTTTTCTTGTTAGTGCGCTGGATATAGTCGGCAATGATTTCTATAGCCTTGTTTGTGTATTTTTCGACGTGTTCAGTCATGTGAACCACCTATCGCCTCAATCGTTTCCAACAACAACCGGCGGCGCGTATTTTCTGCAAAGTGACGGCGCCCTGTTTCTTTGTGGTAAAACTCGTTTTTGCCGACGACCCACATCCGCTCTGTCTGGTGCAGTTTTTTTACCTTCGGACCGTCTCTGGTGATCACGGTGCCGGTATGGGTTTTTACGATTGTCATACGGCCTCCCCAAGCACCCAACGGAGTGCGCTCGCATACTCACCCTCGGCAGATTCCAGGGCTTTAGTAATTTCTTTGCGGGTTTTCAGGCGCGGCTTTTCCTCACCGAGGATCTGACGCTGACGCCGGGCTTTTTCATGACCGGTAGTCCCAGCGGTCGCAGATTCAATCTCTTTCACTTTTTCCCGCTGCTCTTCCGGGGGAAGTGTGCCAAGCTGGCGGGCTTGGGTAACGGTAACTGTGCCAGCCTCCACCGCTTCCCTGACGGCCTGAGTGGCATCGAGAAGGGAGAGCGTTGCACGAACGGTCTGAACGCTGCAGCCAAACAACACCGCAATGTCGTCCTCATCGAGCCCGCGGTCGAGCGCGTCTGACATTTTTTTAGCCCGGCCAAGCGGCGTATCAGGTCGGCGAATTTCGTTTTCGCTGACCATGTATTTAGCCATCTGATTTGCTGATCCGCGCTTAACGACCCCAGGAACAAGCAGTGGGTCTTTGCCTTCTTTCAGACGGAGTTTATTTGCCTCAAGGGTATGTTTAACGCGCTGACGGCCAACAACTACGCAGGTGAGCCCCGTTTCAGGGTCTTTCCAGACGATGATCGGCTCCAGTACACCCAGCTCCGCAATGTTCAGTACCATCCCTTCCTCGATAGGCAGGTGTACACGCTCATCGTAAAGTGGGTGGGTCTTATCGGTGACCAGGTGCAGGTTTTCAGGCTCGAAATTGAGCACGTTTGTTTTGCCGCTGGCACCGTATACATCGATTGAATTCTTAGCCATGAATAGCCTCCTGAACATCTAAAACTCGCTGAAAAACAGGACTGCCAAGCAGGCTGTAATTCATCCCAACAGCAACTTTCGGCACCAGGCCAAAACGCTTCATGTCAAAGTCGATGACGGCCCGCTGATCGCGGAACAGCCCCAAACGACCATGCCGGACAACCTCGCCAGTCGCTTCTGCTTCGGAAAAATACCGCTGGACAGTAGCGCGGCTCAGCCCCAGTTTTTTCATTGCCTCGGCGGTCGTGAGTCGCCCCTGATGCCTGGTGATCCGAATCACTGCGCGGACGTACTCTCTGCGCTCAACTGCTGACAATGCTCTAGCCATGTTTTCCTCACTTAACGACGCGCAGATGGCGGACGTTTTTGCGATAACTATCCCAGTCGAAGTTCACCCACATGCCGCCGTCCATCTGGAGACGGTCGAGAATGCGCGCGCCGAGGGTGTCCGTCAGAGATTCGTAGTTCAGGTTCGTCAGGATGCCGACCGGACGCATCGACGACAGGCGGCGATCGATAACCTGGTTCAGAATGACCTTTTCGCCGCTGCTGCCGCGCTGAATGCCTACTTCGTCCAGGATGAGCAGATCTACCTGGCAAAGGTCGTCCAGAAGCGAAGCCTCTGACTGCCCGTCGTCGTAGCACTCGCGAACACGTAGCATCAGGTCAGGAATAGTCACCACCAGCACAGAGCGACCACCAGCCAGCAGGTGATTTCCGATTGCGGCCGCCAGATGGTTTTTCCCGGTTCCCGGCGCTCCGCTGAATACGAAACTGGCGAACCCTGAACCAAAGTTCTGTGCGTAACTTTTCGCCATCGTGAGCGCCCGGCGCTGACCATCTCCTGCCACCTGGTAATTTGCGAACGTGCAGCTCCGATGCAGATCTTGAATTCCCGCTCGTCCGAATATTTTTTCAGCACGGGTACGCTGGTTTTGTTTTTCCAGTTCTTCGCAGCGTTTGCGCCCTTCCTCGGCCTGCCAGGTTCTCCACTCCTCTACACTGCCAAACTTAGGCTCTACACCCGGAGGGATGAGTTTTTTCAGCCGCTCCAGCGCACTACCAGTACCAATCATATTTTTCATCACTACCCCCTGAACCCACTCGGAATTAATTTATCTGGCTGGGATATTGAGTTCGGATCCCGTTTACCGGTTGGTACTTCGAAGCTCCACAACTCCTCGTAGTGCTTTGAGGGACCGAAAAACGTGGACGCTTGTTTCACGTACTCAGTGTTGAGTTTTCCGGCAGCAGTGACGTAATCCGCATATCGTCGAACACCATCGGTAAGCTCCTGCGCTGTTGCGCCTGATTTAATTCGGGCAGTCCAAGCTTTGAACGCATCGGCCTTGCTATTGCCTCCTGCGCGCTTTGGGTATTCCTTCCAGGCCAGTTCAAAGTCCTCCGGGTAACTGCTTTTCGGCTTGTCAGATGGAGCTTCATCGGAGGATCCACCATCTAGGGGTGTGGCGGAGCCATGCCCCGAAAGATCTTTATCTTGTTCTTGTTCCTGATCCTGTTCCTGATCTTGGCTTCGTAGCCCCTTCGAAGCCCCTTCTGGCGTTGGGCACGATTCTCGTTTGACATTCAGATGAAAATCATCCTTGTAACGCTCGTAAAACAATGAAAGGAAAGGGTTTTCGGTAAGTGATGCATACTCACTCCTGACCCCCGCACAACGGTTATCACCTGGCTTTAATGCCTTGCCTACCTGGTAGGCGGCCATTTCATGCACCCAGACCATCTCTGTGTCCTCGTCATAGCTACAAAACCCCGCTTCGATGGTGCTTTTAAGCCCCTTCGAAGCCCCTTCTAAGCCGAGCCCTGTTTCATGGGCGATATAGAGAATTGGCAGGTAATACAAACCGAGCATGTTTGCGTGTGGCGAGGTCATGAGATAAAACGAGACCACCTGCGCTTCAGCGCCTTTTTTCCGCAGTTCCCGACCTGTTTTCCCCAGCCAGAATTGCGGTGCGACTGTTGCATAGTCACGCATAGATACCCCTGAACTTATGACGTTGGTTTATCGGTCTTTTCTGCGTGTTGAAAGACAATATCAACCCACTGAAAGACACATTTTTGACAGATGGATACGCCGGGGCCGGCAATGAGAACGCCTGCAACCTCAATATTGCTCGCTCCGCAAAAGTAGCATTTATGGGTCGCTTGGGCGTTTACCTCAGTCTTTGTTCCTGACATACTTACCTCGCAATTACCTCTTCGTTTTTGCACCTGAAAGCCGTTGGTGTTACAGCACCGCGGCTTTCGCCTTTTTGATACCCGACATTACAAAACCCCCAGCATTGAAGTGACGATGGCCATCAGTGGCGCCGTTAGTTCTGGGTCAACCCGGAACATCTCGACAATTCCCTCGCTCAGTTCTTTCAGCTTTTGATGACGTGGAGCTCCCATGGCAACGGCAACCTTCGCTTCGCTGGTCTCTTTCTCCAACCGTGCCAGTCGGGACATGAAATTGTCTTCAGGCAACAGGCGGTGGCGAAATTCCAACGGGAGGACGGCCATGATGGCTGGCGTCAGAAGACGCACATTCGCGCGATACTTTTCAGAATCGACCTCGTTATCCAGGTAACGGAAAAGCTTCTGGCGGGCGCGGCTGATGTCCGCGGGAAATTCAATTTCTTCCCCGCCCTGCTGGCGCCACTCATCGATGATGTATGCCGAAACAACATCCTGACCTTCAGCAGCGGCCCAGGCGCGAACGGCAGAACGAATGCCGTCGTGATCTGCCACTTTCGCCTGATTTCGCTTTATCAGTGCGCCGGGGTTGAATCCGGTATTTTGTTGAAAGGAAAGTGTTTGCATGGTCATCCCGCCAGATTTTGTGAAGACAAACCGTCGTTTGGATTTGGGTAAAGGTCTGGGCGAAGTTCATGCGGAGTAACGCCGGTTACCCGGAAGATTTGGAAAACCCGAGACTGAGGAACGGCTCCCCCATGGCGATGCTTCCAATGGCTAATAGTCATAGATGAGACGTCCAGTTTTTCTGCTAGCTTCGTTGCGTCACCAGCGATCTGTATGGCTTTTTCTAATGCGTTCATAAACCACTCCGTTAAAGTTACAGAGAGAATTAAACATTATGTTTATTTTAATGTCAACTTTATGAATGTTGAGGTGGTAAACATTTAGTTTAAAATCGTGATATATGAGAAAAAATACGCACCAGTCCGACAACCCACAGGTCCAAAGGCTCAATGAAATAATTGAGATGAAGCGCATATCCAAAGCGGATATAGCGAGAATTTGTGGTGTAAGTTCGCAATCGGTTAACAACTGGTTTGTGCGGGGAGCGATCGGAAAGAGCTCTGCCATAAAGCTCGCTGATGCTCTTGGCGTAAGCCTTGAGTGGGTTTTAGGTCAGGACGTCGATGCAAATGATGGTTTACGCCCGGACGAGAAGCGGTTGCTGGAACTCTATAACCAACTCCCCAACGAAGAAGAGCAACAGAACATGCTGCGGATCGTATCTCTGCGGCTCAAAGAGCTCGATGAGTTGTATGCCAAGTACATGGGGCGGCGGATTAAGGGTGATGGCGAGTGACAGTTAAGGGCGGTCTTATGAGAATTGGTATAGCATTTCCGGCGAGCGTGTTCATCATTGCAGTCGCTTTTCTGGCGTGGTTCATTCTGGGTGGCTATGCGACTCCAGGTACATAAGGCAGATCCAACATGAGTGCAGATTTTAAAGAAACTTGCAGAATGGCTAGACAGCCAGTCCTCTGATGCTCCGCCTAAATAAGATTTAAACAATGCAGAGGAAGCATGTCTGACTTAGTTATCCCCATACTTATTACTTTGCTGATTATCGGGTTGGTTGGGATAGTCCTCAGGCTGGACAAAATTTTCTTCAAGCGAAGGAGTGGGCGGGATGACTTTGAGTAAGCCAGACCGGTAGTTCGATGTTTTTTGGTAATGCCGCAGACGTACAGGAAGCATGGATAGGCTGTTTAGGTTGGCGAAATTCATAATAATTATATGAGGGATGGTTATGGATGGTGGCACTTTACAGGATATAAAGATATCTCTTAGATATGACGGAAAGGATGCTTTAAATCATGAGATAGATCTGAATTGCCTTGGAGAATCTCTTAAGGGGTTCTCTAAAGTCCTATCTACAGCGGCGTCATTCTCTGCCACACAAAGTATAGCAAATATATTAATTATCAAGAAGTTAAGGTGTATGCTCGTGAGGCAAAAGCTAACTGTTTTACCCTTGATGCTGCCCTAAACTTCGTCACTCAGAATCAGTTGTTCTCTGGGATCGCCGCAACTATACTGGGTGCAATTCTACAATATATTTTTGCGAGAAATTCCAACAAGAAAGATGAAATGAAAGCTTTACAGCAGTCTCTTGAAAAAGCCATAGAGGCGCTAGGGAACAAGGACGCAGGAACCATCGACAAGTTGATCGCTGTGATTGACCGAATGGCTGTAGAGTTACGCCCATCTGTAAGGCAGGCTGTATCACCAATAGGCAATACTTGTGACGAGATCTCCATTGCAACCAACGTTGATGGCTGCCTCCTCAAAGTAAATGAGCATGATAAGGCTGAAATTGACAAGCTTGATGACGATGAGGTAATCGGGCTTCGTGAGTACCGCGCATTTCTAACAGAATTTGACGCACACAACATGACAGCAAAAATAATTTTAGAAGGCGATGACTCCAACAGGAGAATAGCTTCTGAAATAAGCGATCCTTCGGCAAGCAAGAAAAATAACCCATACATCAACGCCCTTGGTTCATACATATCCACTAAAGGCGATCCATCTTCGGTATTCACTATCACCGCAAAGGCTACTGTCAAAAAAGTGATCTTGACCCTCCATCTCCGAACAGCTTTTGTATCTTAAGTTAACGATGTCC
>ERZ1673695.798-NODE-798-length-41511-cov-8.573114_pt1 | contig 41511 bp, 46 predicted proteins | sample MGYA00580225_ERZ1673695 | MGnify/ENA primary metagenome ERZ1673695 (study PRJEB41218, sample SAMN15661739) | gut metagenome | host: Homo sapiens | place: Canada: London | collected 2015-08-20/2019-03-30 | study: EMG produced TPA metagenomics assembly of... | reverse complement strand
GCAGTTTATCGCGGCCCGATGCGCCATGGAACGCTTCCAGACCGATTATGCCCTGCGGCTTGCCTGCCCTGCTGATGGCTGTACGGCGCGGCTGGATCTGGATGCGGCATGGAGCTGCGCATGAGCGCACTGCCCGACACAGGGCAAGCATCGCGGCCACAAAGTGCGCTGAAACAGAAAAGGCCGCCCTGCGGCGGCGATTCCAAAGCGTCAGGCCAGCTGGAACCAGATGGTCAGCCAGCCCTCCGGCGTAGGATAGCACAGCTCGGCGGTGGGATTCGCGAAGAATTTCTCCTTTGCGTCCTCAATCATCCGGCAGTAGCGCTCCTCGCCGCAGAGCTGCTTCACATAGCGCATGGTAACGGTCTCGCCTTCCAGCAGGAAGGTCTTTCGAATGGTTCTCCTCATGGACGTTCCTCCGTTTCGGTTCGGTGGGGTGCGCCTCCATTGCGGAAGGCGCTGCTGCCCTGCAGACTTCGAAGCAGCACGGCGCGGGCGCGCTTGTACTCCGCGCCGATGAACCCCAGCCGCAGCAGGAAACAGCGCATGGCGTATTTCTCGTTGGGCGCGTCCTTCTCGGCGGAAACCGCCCACTTCAGGCGATTCGAAAGCTCCGCCAGCCGCTCAATGAAAAGCGCATAGGCGGCTTGTTCCTCTTCGTCGTCAGTTTGTTCGAACCAGGGAAAAGCGATCTTCCCATCTCGCTCCTCGACAGGCAATTCTGTTGCGTTCAGCGCGTCGCAGAAGAGCCTGTGTCGGGAGGTGATCAGCTTTCGAAGCCGCGCAAGCGCGTCAGGCGAAAGCCTGTCCGCCGGGATGGTCACGGTGAAGCGGCTATCGGGAACCAGTGATTCCTCCGCTGCAGCCTCGCAGGGCGCGTTATCCTCCGTCTCTATTTCGGAGCATACCGTTTCGACGGCGCAGGAGAATCCCCGTTCAGCAAGCGCCGCTGCCAGCCGCTCCGCCGCCGTTTCGTTCAGCGATGGAACCAGGCGAAGCGAAGCGTCGCGCGCCAGACGACCAACGCCGAATTCGTAAGCGAAGGTGGGTGCGCCGCAGTAGCGCGGCTTTTCGTGAAACAGTTCGGACAGCGCTCCAGCCAGCGCCTTGCGGTTGGACTGTGCGTCGGTGCGGATGATGATCATATACATTCCTCCCCGTTGTCTATTTGAGAGCAGTGGCTCCCGCGACGCGACCCGGCAAGCCGGTTCCATCGGCGCGTTTCGGCTCCTGCCAGAGAGCCATCGTCAGGCGGGACGAACGTTTTCCGGGTACGCGCCGTAGCGGTCGCCGTCGGGAAATTCGATCCACACGGTGTTCGTTGATTTCACTGCTTTCACCACGACGCCGGTGCGGCCGCAGTAGCGTTCGCGATGGCGTTCGATGGCGACGTTGACGAGCGTGACGCGCATCCCCTTGGGGAACTGATCTCGGATATCGGTTTTCTTCATGGTGATAACCTCCCATCGTATTCAGGAGCATGGCTCCTGCGGGTTTCCCGCGACGCGCCCCGGCAGTGCCGGTTCCATCGGCGCGTTTCAGCTGGGCCCCTCCCAGCCATCGTCAGGCGGGTCAGTCTTCGCCTTCGGCGTCCTGCTCGCGGAACTCCCGCATAATCTCAAAGATTTCCTGCGGGTCGCAATCGAGCCCGTCGTACCTGCGAATATCCTCAGCCAGGGCGATGGCGTCCGCAAGCGTCCAGCCATTGTCCCAGTCCATGTTGTCGTAGAGCTTGCCCAGCAGAAAAGCCGGAAGGTCAAAATCTGGATTCATCATGACACGTCCTCCTCCATTTCAAAGCGTCAGTCGTTGCGGGGCGCCAGCAGGCGGAAGGTTTTGCCTCGCGCCTCAATCTCATAGCAGTAGAGCGCGGGCGTGACCTCGCCCCAGCTGCTGCGGTTGATACGGGTCACGCGGGTGACGTCCGAGAGCTTGCAGCTCTTCATCCGCGGCTGGCGCTGGACGTACTTCAGCGCCGCGCATTTGAAAGCATCGGGCAGGTTTCGGCGAACGCTCTCGTGACGCGCTTCCCGGCGCGCGCGGCGCTTTTCCTGAATAGACTTGCCGGTCTCCGCGTCGGTATAGTAGTTCTCACCAATCTGGCAGAACTCGATTTCGGAGAGAATCTCCAGATGGTTGTTCCAGATGGTGTTGCCCAGCGTGTCGAAGCAGTTCATACGGATGCGGTCGGTATTCCGGCCAACGATGAGCCGGACGCCGTCGGGCTTTTCGCCGCGCCCAATGGTGCGGTCGAGCAGCACGCGGATGATTTCATCGCCCCTGTACAGGTCGACATGGGCAATTTCGCCCTGCGAGCCGCCCATGGTGCCGGGGTAAATTTGATAGCCCCGGCTCAGCAGTTCGGCAACCTTCTCGGTGAAGGCGCGGTTGATATCGTTCTGGTTCATGATAGTACCTCCTTCTCATTTGGAAGCTGTGGCTCCCGCGACCCCTTGCGGGGGTTTCGGCTCCTGCCAGAGAGCCATCGTCAGGCGGGTCAGAGGTACTGGTCGAGGCTGTCGACCATCAGGGGGTCGTTCCGGCACCACTCGGCCACCGCGTTCAGCAGCCACTTCTCGAAGGCGGCGTGGGAGTCGAACTCGTCGGCGCAGAAGGCAGTGCGGTCACCGCATTCCATGTAAGATTCCAGGTCGTCGGTGAAGACCAGCCTGCCCTCAATTTCAAAGAGTTCGCGGTCGCCGAGGGCTTTCCAGGCGGCGACGGCCACCTTGCAGTAGCCATCGGGCAGACGGGTAATCTTGTATGCGCGAGTCATAAACACCCTCCTCTCGATTCAGAAGCTCAGGCGAAGAGCATGACGTAGTCGTGGGCGGCCTGGGCGATGGCGGCGACTTCGGCGGCGGTGGGCGCGACGTACCACTCGGCCCTGCCGCAGTCGACCCAGATGTGCGGGCAGCAGATTCCGGAGCATCCGCCCTTCCGGGGTGCGAAGAAATCGCTGAAGCGGAACCGCAGGCAGTCGATTTTGCCATCGGTCGTGCTGAGAATGGTGACCTGCAGCACGTCATACTGGTCGGCCACGCCGCTGGTGACGAATTCCAGCCGGGCGCGGCGGCTGCCGCTGAGGGGAATGAAGCAGGCGCGGCCTGCGTAGAGGGACTTGCAGGATTTGAAAGCGGTGGTCTTGCCGGTGAAACGGCGGAGTTCCTGTTCGAAGAAATTCATGGTGGGCCTCCTCAATTTCAAAGATTTCATGCGGCTTCCCGCGACGCTCGGAGCGTTTCGGCCCGGGGCCGCCGGGCCATCGTCAGGCGGGCGATTCGGAAGATTACTCTTCTTCCTCTGCGCCTTCGTCAAGGTCGACGTACTCGTCGCTTTCGAAGAGGCAGTGCGGCGCGTAATCGTTGCCGCCGTATCCGCTTTCGCAGACGTAAACCACGCCGTCCTTTTTCTTGACCGAGGCAACAGCGGTGCAAAGGGGCCAGCTGGGCTGATAGGCCAGTTTCACTTCCGCGTCCTCGTCAAACATCTCCAGAATCTCCATCAGCTCACGTACCGTCATTTTTAAGTCCTCCTCGATTTGAAAGATATTGCGGGCTTCCCGCGACGCTCGGAGCGTTTCGGCCCGGAGCCGCCGGGCCATCGTCAGGCGGGGATATTTCAAAGCATCTCGCAGGCCTCGAAGGCGGCGAACTCTTCCTCGCTGGGCAGACCGCCGGCAGCGGCCCAGATAAGGTCGTGGGCGGTGCGGGCCATCTGCCGGTTTCCAAGCCTTACCGCCGTGTGGGCAAGCTCCAGCGCCTTGCGGCGGCAGACCGCGTCCGATTTGAAACCCATGGCGATGCGGGCAGCGGTGCGGGCATAGCCGCGGTACGCCTTCACCTTGCGGTTCACCGAGCGGCCAAAGCTGCCCGTTGCGGCCAGTTCTGCCGCGCTCAGTTCCAGAGTGCCGGCCCGGTCCGCCGCGGCGGACGCTTCCCGCAAGAGCTCTCCGGCGGAGATGCTCCCGCGCTCGTAGTAGAAGATAGCCTTTCCCAGGCGGTCGATGGCGGCGTCGGTGCGGCAGCGCAGAGAGGCTGCGCGGCGGAGCGTGGCGTTGGATTTTTCCTTCATGGCGAGATTCCTCCTTCTAAAAACTGTCCGCCGCGTGTTTCAGCGGCGGATTTCGTGATTCGCTTCTTCGGCCAGGGAGACCAGTTCGTCCGCCTGGTCGCAGGCTTCCTGCGCGGCGCGGCTGGCGATGAGGTGCGCGGCGAAAACGTCGGCGTTGGTTTTCGCCACTTCGGGGTCGAGCGCGTCGGCGGCGCTTTCGCAGGCCTGTTGGGCTGCGCGGCAGAGCCAGTAGGCGGCGTCGCCCACCTCCCAGGCGGACGGGTCCTCCGCGAGCAGTTCCCTTGCCGCAACGGCGGCCTGGGCGGCGAGGTTCGCGGCGACGGCGGCCGCGCGGGCTTTTCGGACTTCGAGTTTCATGAGGCAGACCTCCTTGGTTGTTTTGCGGGCTTTCCGCGACGCTGGGGGCGTTTCGGCTGGGAGCCCTCCCAGCCATCTTCGGGCGGAGTCGTAGTCAAAGCGGCGGTGCGCGTTTCATCCGGGGTTCCTCCTTTCCTTTTTCCTTTCGGGCTTTCCGCTCGGCGCCGGGCGGAAAGGTTCGGTCGTTGGGGGCACCCAGAGAGCCTTCTCGAGCAGGCGGACTGGGGCGGGGTCGCCGGGGCGGGCGTTCGCGCTGGCGGCGCAAAAACCGGGAGCCGGTCGCGGTCGTTGGGCGGGCCGCCGCGGGGCGGCCGGGGTTTCGGGGCGGCGGGCTTTTCCCCCGCCGGCAACGCCAGTTTCGCTCTGGTCGGGCAAAAAAGCAAGCCACAAAACGGCGAACAAAAAAAGACTTTCCGTCGCCCGAACGTCGCCGTTTCGTAAAAACTGGCTTTTCCGCGCGCTATAAGGAAGCGCGCCGTTCCGGCCGGCCGCGCGGCCGAAAAAGCCCCGCCCGGGCAAAGGCGACCGCCATTGTCGGCTTTCGCGCTTCGCCGTGAAGAAGTCCGGGCGGCGCGGTCGTCTTTCCGCTTCGCCGCGAAGAAGTCCGGGCGGCGTAGTCGGCTTTCGTGCTTCGCCGTGGCAAACCCCGGGCGGCGCAGTCGGCTTTTCCGCTTCGCCGTGAAGAAGTCCGGGCGGCGCAGTCGGCTTTTCCGCTTCGCCGTGAAGAAGTCCGGGCAGCGCAGTCGGCTTTCGCGCTTCGCCGTGAAGAAGTCCGGGCAGCGCAGTCGGCTTTCGCACTTCGCCGTGAAGAAGTCCGGGCGGGGCGGTCGGCTTTCGCACTTCGCCGTGAAGAAGTCCGGGCAGCGCAGTCGGCTTTCCCGCTTCGCCGTGCGAAACTCCCAGCGGCGCGGCCGGCTTTCGGGCGGCCCCCAAGGGGGCCTGCAATCCCTGGAAGCCCCTGGCTGGAGACCGCCGCGCCCTTCCGCGTAAAAGTCCGACAAATCCGGGGCCCGGGGGTATCGCAAAATAAATTGATTTTTTTACAAAGATGGGATTGACTTTTATTGACGAATGGCTATAATGTAGGCATCGTTCAGGGATGAACGGGGTGGCTCATGACCACATCACGCACGACCTGCAAAAAGGCTAAAATGCGACCCTACATACTGGCATTCGTACCAGCGGTGCAAGGCCAAATGAATGGAGGTTTGCATTATGAGCAACTATCTTCCTACTGTTTTCGGCGAGAACCTTGTGGACGTTTTTGACGATTTTGATCGCAACTTCTTCCGCGGCTTTGGCAACATCGATCACACTCTGTACGGCAAGCACGCGCAGAATCTGATGAAGACGGATGTCAAAGAGACAGAGGACGGCTACGAAGTAGACGTTGATCTGCCCGGCTTCAAGAAGGAAGAGATCAGTCTTGAACTGAACAACGGTTATCTGACCATCTCCACGGAGAAATCTCTGGAGAAGGATAAGGAGAACAAGAAGGGCAAGATGCTCCGTCAGGAGCGCTATTCGGGCGTGATGCAGCGCAGCTTCTTCGTGGGTGAACACCTGACGGAAGAGGACATTAAGGCGTCGTATGAAAATGGCGTTCTGCATGTCATGATTCCGAAGAAGGAAGCGCGCAAGGTTCCCGAAAAGAAGACCATTCTGATCGAGGGCTGACATCCAGCACCCCGCCGGCAACGGCGGGGTGTTCCTTTATCCGCTTAAAGCGTCTGATTTTACGGTCAGGCGCTTTTTCTATACTCTTTTTCAATGGGAGGCAGCATGAACATTCAACGAATTGGCGTCGACCGCCTGAAGCCCGCGAAATACAATCCCCGCAAAGACCTGAAGCCCGGCGATCCGGCTTACGAAAAGATTCGACGCAGCCTGCATGAGTTCGGCTATGTGGATCCCGTCATCTGGAACGAGGTCACGGGCAACATCGTCGGCGGCCACCAGCGCTACAAGGTGCTGACGGCGGAAGGCGCAACGGAAATCGACTGCGTGGTCGTTCATATCGAAAATCCGCAGGAAGAAAAAGCGCTGAACATTGCGCTCAATAAGGCGGTCGGCGAGTGGGAGCCGGTCGCCCTGGCGGATCTGCTCAATGATCTGAAACTCAGCGGCTATGATGTGGACGCGACGGGCTTTGACGCGGCGGAGGTAGACGCTCTGTTTTCGCAGGTGCATGATAAGGACGTTAAAGAAGATGATTTTGACGTTGGAGCGGAATTAAAACAGCCCTGTTTCAGCAGAATGGGCGACGTGTGGCATTTGGGCAGGCATACCGTCATCTGCGGCGATACGACCCTGCCGGAAACCTTCGAGCGACTGCTCGGTGACGCCAGGGTCAATCTGGTCTGTACGGACGCACCCTATTTTGTGGAGCTGAAAAACAAGTCCGGCACCATTGCCAACGACGACCTGAACGACAAACAGGCCTATGAATTTCTCATGAAATGCTTCACGAATTTCAAGAATGCCATGGCGAAGGATGCATCCATCTATGAGTTTTATGCCACGATGAAGACGCGCGTTTTTTACGACGCCTTTGAGGATGCGGGCTTCAAGGTGGGCGCGGGGCTGGTCTGGAAAAAGCCGAGAGCGCCGCTGATGCGCACCGACTGGAAATTCAATATGGAGCCGATCATCTGGGGCTGGCGGAAGGACGGCAAGCATATCTGGTACGGCGATCAGAAACAGACCAGCGTGTTCGAGTTTGATGGGATCAGGGACTCTGAAAAAGAAGGCTTCGGCCACCCCTCCTCAAAGCCCATGCCGCTGATCGCCTATCTGATCAAACAATGCACGCAGACCAACGGGCTGGTGCTGGACGGCTTTCTCGGTTCCGCTTCTACGCTCATTGCCTGCGAGGAGATCAACCGCTCCTGTTTTGGTGTGGAAATCGAGCCAAAATTCGTAGACGTAGCGGTGAAACGCTATGTTCATTATCGCAACAGTCAGACGGAAGATGTTTATCTGATGCGCGATGGTCAGCGGATGTCGTTTGAAGAAGCAATGACTGAAATGCAGGAATCGGCGAATGGCGAGTAATGTTCAATACCATTTTGAAAACGGAATCGGCTACGGTAAGCTTCCGGACGGTACGACTTTTGTGTTTGACGAAGAATGCTTCGACAGAATCCGCCCTGTTAAGTGGTATATCAGCCTGCAGGGTGGAACCAATCCAAGGCCTTATCTCATCGACAGATCTGGGAGAAAGATGCACATTTATCTGATTCGATGCCCCAAAGGATACGAGGTCGATCATATCAGTCTGGATACGCTGGACAATCGAAAGAGTAATCTTCGAATCTGCACGCATCAGCAGAATCAGTGCAATCAGCCGCTGCAGTGCAACAATACCTCGGGAGTATCCGGCGTCAGCTTTTATGCGCCTCGCGGAAAATATCGTGCGCGTATTAAAATCGGTCAGCACGATATCCACCTGGGGTATTATTCCAGCTTTGCCGAAGCTGTTCAAGCCAGAAATGTCGGAATGGAATGTATGTTTGGCGAGTATGGTCGCTACAACGACGCAGCGCCGGAACCGGCGTGGATACGAACGAAAGCAACAGAACAGTGCAGACGCTTTGCTGAGTTATCGCTTTGCAAGGCGTTTCGCTTATGCGGCAAATCGCAGAAGGGAGGCGATTCTCATGGCGATGGCAGGAAGAAAGCCGAAGCCCACGGCGCTGAAGGTGCTGGAAGGCGACCGGGGCAAGGGACGGCGGCCGCTCAACGAGCATGAACCGATCCCGCCCAGGGGCGGCGTGAAGTGCCCGTCGTGGCTGCTCCCCGAAGCAAAAAAGGAATGGAAGCGGCTGGCGGCCTCGCTGGAAGCCATGGGCGTGCTGACCATGGCCGACCTGACCGCCTTCGCCGGGTACTGTCAGGCGTATGCCCGATGGCGCGAAGCTGAGGATTTCATTACCCAGCACGGCTCCATCTTCAAAACGCCGTCCGGGTATGTGCAGCAGGTGCCGCAGGTATCCATTGCCCAGCAAAATCTGAAAATCATGCAGTCCTTCGCCACGGAATTCGGTCTGACCCCGGCCTGCCGCGCCCGCATTGTTGCCAGCGGCGGCGCGGCGGAGAGCGATGATGATCCCATGGCACAGCTGCTGAAGGGCGGGTGGCAGGACGATGTTTGACGAGAAGAAAGCGCGGCGCGTCATCCGCTTTATTGAGTGTCTCAGACATACGAAGGGCGAATTCCACGGAAAGCCCTTCAAGCTGCTACCCTGGCAGGAGAAGATTATCCGCGATGTATTCGGCACGGTGCGGGACGAAGAGCCTTCCATGCGGCAGTACAATCAGGTGTATATCGAGATCGGCAAGAAAAACGGGAAATCCGAACTGGGTGCGGCGCTGGTGCTCAATATGCTCATTAACGACGACGAATGGAAGGCGGAGGTTTATTCCTGCGCCAGCGACCGTCAGCAGGCGGCCATCGTGTTTGACGTGGCGGTGGATATGGTCAAGCAAAATCCCACGCTGAGCAAGCTGATCAAGATCATCCCCTCCACCAAACGCATGGTCTATCAGCCCACGGGCAGCATTTATCAGGTGCTTTCCTCGGAGGTTGCGACTAAGCACGGTCTGAACGTTTCAGCCTGCATCTTTGATGAGCTCCACACACAGCCCACGAGAGCCTTGTATGACGTGATGACTCAGGGCAGCGGCGACGCCAGAAAACAGCCGCTCTGGTTTTTCCTGACCACGGCTGGCACGGATCGCAATTCTGTCTGCTGGGAAGTGCATCAGAAGGCACTGGATATCCTTGAAGGACGCAAGCAGGATCCGCGCTTTTACCCCGTAGTCTACGGGCTTCCCGACGACGCGGACTGGCAGGACGAGCAGAACTGGTACAAGTGCAATCCGTCCCTGGGCTATACGATCACCATTGATAAAGTGAGGGACGCCTATCATAAGGCGCTGGAAACGCCCGCGGATGAGAATATGTTCCGTCAGTTGCGGCTCAATCAGTGGGTCAAGCAGAGTATCCGCTGGATGCCCATGGACAAATGGGACGAATGCGGCGGCGTTGTCGACCCATATCAGCTGGAAGGGCGCGCCTGCTATGCCGGGCTGGATCTGTCTTCCACCTCCGACCTGACGACGCTGGTACTGGTTTTCCCGCCGCGGGATGAAAACGATTCCTACATGGTGCTGCCCTTTTTCTGGCTGCCTGAAGATACGCTTGCTTTGCGTGTTCGGCGGGATCACGTGATGTACGACCAGTGGGAGCGACAGGGCTTCATCCAGACGACCGAGGGTAATGTCGTTCATTATGGTTTCATTGAAAAATTCATCTGTGAGCTGGGCGAACGCTATAACATCCGGGAAATCGCCTATGACCGCTGGAACGCCACGATGATGGTGCAGGCATTGGAGGACGACGGTTTTACCATGATCCCCTTCGGACAGGGCTTCCGCGACATGTCGCCCCCGACGAAGGAACTGATGCGCATCGTACTGGAACACCGGCTCAATCACGGCGGGCATCCTGTACTGCGCTGGAATTTTGATAACGCTTACGTGCGCACCGATCCTGCCGGCAATCTGAAGCTGGATAAGGAAAAATCCACGGAGAAGATCGACGGCGCAGTAGCGCTGGTCATGGCACTGGATCGGGCGATGAAAAACCAGAACGGCGGCGATTCCGTGTACGACGACCGCGGCTTATTGCTGCTGTGACCTGAGTAAGGAGATTCTATATGCCGAAAATCCCCAAACGCCCCTGCCGCTATCCCGGCTGTCTCAACCTCTGTGAGAGGGGTATTTATTGTGAGGAACATTCTGATTATTCCTCAGATCGTCTGCGCGGCGGTGCTGCCGCCCGGGGCTATGACGCACACTGGCGAAAGGCGCGGAAGGCGTTTCTGTCCCGGCATCCACTGTGCGCCGAATGTCTGAAAAACGGCGCACTGACGCCCGCAACCGTGGTCGACCATATCGTTCCCCATCGCGGCGATCATGTGCTTTTCTGGGATGAACAAAACTGGCAGCCGCTGTGCAAAAGCTGTCATGACAAGAAAACAGGCGGCGGCCTGTAAGCAAACCACAGGAGGAATCCATGAAAAATCCATTTATTCGTCTTTTCCGCGCCCGGGACAAGCCCGGCGCGACAGATTCGGTCAGTTCCGCGCCCACGTTCTATTTTGGTTCCAGTGCGGCGGGTAAATCTGTCACGGCGAGCACCGCCATTCAGATGAGCACGGTCTACGCCTGCGTGCGGGTGATTGCCGAAACCATCGCCAGTCTGCCGCTGCATGTGTATCAGAATCAGGGCGAAGGCAGCGTCAAGGCGCTGGATCATCCGCTCTACCCGATTCTGCACGATGAACCCAACAGCGAGATGACCTCCTTCGTGTGGCGGGAAACGATGCTTGCGCATCTGCTGCTCTGGGGCAACGCCTACTGCCAGATCATCCGCAGCGGCCGGAGCCAGATTCTCGGATTGTATCCGCTGCTGCCGGATCGCATGGAGGTAGACAGGGACAGCGCAGGCACGCTGACCTATACCTACTCTGCGAACAGCGGACAGACGGTGAAGCTGCGCCCGGAGGACGTGCTGCACATTCCGGGGCTGGGCTTTGACGGGATTATGGGCTACAGTCCCATCGCCCTCGAAAAGAATGCTATCGGGCTGGGGCTGGCGGCCGAAGAGTACGGCAGCAAGTTTTTCTCCAACGGCGCACGGCCCAGCGGCATCCTGACCCATCCCAATACGGTGAAGGATCCGAAGAAGCTGCGGGACAGCTGGAACGCCGCTTACGGCGGCTCGAACAATTCCGGACGCGTGGCAGTTTTAGAGGAAAATATGTCCTATACGCCGATCTCCATGCCGAACTCGGAGGCGCAGTTTCTGGAAACGCGCAAGTTTCAGGTATCGGAGATCTGCCGTATTTACCGCGTGCCGCCGCATATGGTGGGCGATCTGGAACACGCTACGTTTTCGAATATCGAGCATCAGTCCATTTCGTTTGCCGTACACACCATTCGCCCCTGGGTCGTTCGACTGGAACAGTCCATGAACCGCGCGCTCTTTTCCGACAAGGAGAAGGGCGTTTATTACGTTCGTTTCAACATGGACGGCCTCATGCGGGGCGATTACAAATCCCGCATGGAGGGCTACGCCATTGGACGGCAGAACGGCTGGCTGTCCACCAATGATATCCGTGATCTTGAAAATATGAATCCTGTACCGGAGGAAGACGGAGGAAACGCGCTTCTGGTGAACGGAAACATGGTTTCCGTACGCAGAACAATGAACGCCGCGCCGGAAAATTCGCTACAGGAAGGCACTACGGAGGATTCAACTTGAACAGAAAACTGACACTGGGTAGCCTTTTTGACGGCATCGGCGGGTTTCCCTTAGCCGGGAAAATGGCGGGGATCGTACCCGTCTGGGCTTCGGAGATCGAGCCGTTTCCCATACGCGTGACGGAAAAGCGGCTGCCCGAAATGAAACACTACGGAGACGTGCATGGGCTGAACGGCGCTGATCTGGAGCCGGTGGATATTATCACCTTCGGCTCGCCCTGCCAGGATCTTTCCATCGCGGGAAAGCGTTCCGGGCTGGGAGGCAGCCGTTCGGGGCTTTTCTATGAAGCCGTGCGCGTTATTACTGAAATGAGGAAAAGTACGAATGGAAAATATCCGAGATGGGCGGTGTGGGAAAATGTGCCGGGCGCCCTGTCCTCTCAAAATGGGCAGGATTTCTGTTGCGTCCTCAAAAGCCTCATCCGCATCAAAGACCCCGCGGCAGATGTTCCTCTGCCGGAAAACGGGCGCTGGCTGCACGCAGGCGAGATCCTGGGCGACGGTTATTCTCTCGCCTGGCGCATCCTCGACGCCGCGCAGGGTTGGGGCGTCGCACAAAGACGGAAACGAATATTTGCTGTCCTCGATCTTGATGGACAATGTGCCGGAAAGGTTCTCTTTGAGTCCGAAGGCCTGTCAGGGTATACTCCGCCGGGCGGAGAAGCGCGGAAAGGAGCTGCCCCAGGTGCTGAAAGCGGCGCTGGAACGGCAGGCGAACGCATAAGCGCCGGAGGCTTCTGCACCGAGCACAGCGCAGACAGCCGCGGTGTCGGCTATGAGGACGAGCGTGCGCCTACGCTTCGAGCGGGCGTTGTTCCCGGCGTGGCGATTGACTTCAATCCTACCGACAGCCGGATTCGGCTGAAAGAAGATGACCTCTGTCAGAGGCTGACTGCGCGGATGGGCACGGGCGGAAATACCGTGCCGCTGGTATTCGGCATTTCATCGGATCAGAGCCACGCCATGCTGTCGGAGAATCCGCATGCAGGCATCTACGAAGCGGATACCAGCCGAACGCTGGACTGCAGCGGCGGCTCACCGGCCTGCAATCAGGGTGGAATGCTCGTTGTTGCACCGTCAGAAAAGCCCTGCTACTGCATTCAGGGCTCCATGATCGGACGCAAAGAGCAGAACGGCCCGCAGGGCGACGGCGTCAACCGCGAAGTAGCGTTCACGCTGGATACGGTAGACCGCCACGCCGTTTACGCCATGACCACGGGTTCCTTTACCCAGCTGGATGAAGAGAAATCTCCGCCGCTCATGGCGCGGGACTACAAGGATCCGCCTGTGGTGGGCAAGGACGAGCCGGCCTACGCGCTGGATCGCGCCTGCTTCTCTGCCGGTGAGAACGCCCAGTACAGCATGAACGTCGGCGAAGAAAAAGCGCCCACGCTGGTGGCGGAGGGTCCAGGCGCTGTCGCCGCGCCTGCGGCATATCTGGTGCGCAGGCTTACGCCCGGCGAGTGCTGCAGACTGCAGGGATACCCGGACGGCTGGTGCGAGAACCTCGAAAGCCCCGCGCCATCCAATCAGGAAACGGATCGCTGGGAAGCAATTTTCGAGGAATGGCGCACGGCCATGGGCGGAAGAACAAAGCCCAAAACGCGCCGGCAGATCATCCGCTGGCTGCAAAATCCCCATACGGATTCCGCAGAGTTCATGGCGTACGGAAATAGCGTCGCGGTTCCGTGCGTATTTTTTGTTCTCGCAGGCATCGTGTGGACACAGGAAACGGAGGTGAATGAACTTGAGAACGATTAACCTGAACGGCTACATCGACGAAGAAGTCTGGTACGGCGACGAGATTACGCCAGTCATGCTGCATGACGCGCTCTACGGTGAAAACGGCGAATTTTCCGATGATGTGCGCATTATCCTGAACAGCTATGGCGGTTCGTGCAACGCCGCCGTTCGAATGCACGACGATATTCGCGCCTATCCGGGCAGGGTGCATCTGGTGATCTCGGGCACGGCGGCTTCTGCGGCGACGGTGCTTTCCGCGGCAGCGGACACGCTGGAGATGACGCCGGGCAGTCTGTATATGATCCACGACCCTTCCACTGTCGCCTGGGGCAACGAGCGGGACTTCGGCGAAGCCATCGCGCTGCTGAAGGCCTGCAAGGAGAGTATCCTCAACATCTATTCCCGGCGCAGCCCCATTGATCGCGGTACGCTGGCGGCGATGATGACCGCCACCACCTGGATGGACGCGGGCGCGGCGCTGGCGCAGGGCTTTATCGACGGCGTGGCTGACCCGCAGACGTACCCCATGGACTCCGCCACCATGCACACAGTGAATCGCAAGGATGCCGAAGCGAGGGTACGGCTTTGGCTGGAGCGCTGTCATTCTCGAAAGCAGGAAAAAGCCGCTGCTCCGCCTGCGGCTGCACAGTGTGAAAGCCCCGGCGTTCCCGCAGATCAGCTGCGCAGACGGCTGGATCTCATCAAACCCAACAACCGATAATTTTGGAGGTACAACATGAGCAGAATTCTTGAAATGCGTCAGAAGCGCGCTGAAGTCTGGGATAAGGCCAGGGCTTTTCTGGATGAACACACCAATGAAAACGGCGTGATGAGCGCCGAGGACTCCCAGCAGTACGAGCGCATGGAACAGGAAGTGGTCGACCTCGGCCATACCATCGACCGCATGGAGCGCGCGGAGCAGATGGAGCGCGAGATGAACGAACCCGTTCGTCAGCCGCTGGCTTCCCGCCCCGAAAAGAGGCCCGGCGGTCGAACCGGCCGCGCGTCGGACGAATACAAGCTGGCCTTCTGGAACATGATTCGCAATCGCGGCGAGCATTTCCAGGTGCGCAACGCCCTTCAGATCGGAACCGATTCGGAGGGCGGTTTTCTTTGCCCGGATGAGTATGAGCACACGCTGGTGCAGGCGCTGACCGAGGAAAACCAGCTGCGCAGTTTGTGCACCATCATCCGCACGGAGTCCAGCGACCGCAAGATTCCCATCGTCGCCAGCCACGGAACCGCCAGCTGGGTGGAGGAAGAAGGCCAGATTCCCGAATCTGACGACGCTTTCGGTCAGATCTCAATTGGCGCGCACAAGGTGGCGACCATGATCAAGGTGTCCGACGAACTGCTTCAGGACTCCGTGTTCGACGTGGAGAGTTACATCGCTTCCGAGTTCGCCCGCCGCATCGGCGCGGCCGAGGAGGACGCGTTTATCAATGGCAACGGTACGGCGAAGCCCACGGGCCTTCTGCACAGCGTCAGCGGCGCGGCCATCGGCGTGACTACGGCCGGCGCGGCAATCACGGCGGACGAGATCATCGACCTGATCCATTCTGTGAAGTCCGGCTATCGCAAAAAGGCGGTCTTCCTGCTGAACGACAGCACGGTCAAAGCCCTTCGCAAGCTGAAGGACGGTAACGGTCAGTATCTCTGGCAGCCCGGCCTGAAGGAAGGTCAGCCCGATAAGCTGCTCAGTTATCGTCTGGTGACCTCGGCCTATATGCCTGAAGTGGCTAGCGGCGCAAAGCCCGTGCTGTTCGGTGATTTCTCGTCCTACTGGATCGCGGATCGTCAGGGCCGTTCGTTCCAACGCCTCAACGAGCTGTACGCCGCGACGGGCCAGATCGGTTTCCGCGCAACCCAGCGCGTGGACGGCCGTCTGGTGCAGAGCGAAGGTCTGAAGTGCCTCGCCATGAAGGCGTAAGAAACGGAGGTGGAAAGCCATGATGAAAGCTGAACCCGTTGCGGACGTTACCCGCAACACCCACAACTATTTTGCGCAAGGCGGCAATGAGCTGGTCATTGGCGGAAAGCTCACCTTCCTGCCCGGTGCGACCATCGAGGGCGGCGACGATCTGTTTGGTCAGTCAGAACCGGCTTCGCAGATTGCCTATATTGCCGATAGCGAAGCGACCACCATCGCCGCGCTGAAGGATGATTTCAACGCCCTGCTGGCGGCGCTGCGCAGCTGCGGCCTGATGGTCAACAGCAAGTGAGGCGGCGTCGATGATCGTTACCGTGGATGAGGTGAAAACGCATCTCCGCATTCAATGCGATGAAGAGGACGGCTACCTGGCCAGCCTGATCGCGCAGGCGCAAGCCGCGGCGGAGGATTACTGTCGGACGAAGTTTTCTGATCCCGCGCCTGAACCTGTGCGGCTGGCGGTTCTGCTCATGGTGGGCTTCTACTATGAGAACCGGGATATTCCCGACATGACCACCTACAAGGCCATGCGCATGGCGTTTGACAGCCTGCTGTATCCCTATCGCGATCCGGAGAAAATGTTTTGAGGCGAGATACAGCATATTGTGGATAAGCCTGTGGAATGTGTGAATATGTTGTGCTTCAACAAAGGAGGTGACGGCTCATGCGCGGCTATAAAAACTTCGAAGGCACGCCCCATCCTGGGGATTTGTGCCATCTGGTGGAGATCGGCTATACCGAAAATGCGATCAACGCAAACGGCTATCCCGAGCCGAAGGACGTGGTACTCTGCCGCGTGTGGGCGTCCGCCGTCGACGCGGGCAACCAGCATTATCGGGCCGCGGACGTAATGAATACCGAGCAGGTCATCAACTTCACCATTCGCTATCGCAGGGACGTGAAGCCCGGTATGTGGGTGAAATTTCAGGATGAGAAGTGGATCATTTCCACGCTGGGCGAGTATTCGTTCAAGAAAACGTATCTCGGTCTGAAAGCATCCATTGCGAAGGGGGTAAGCGGATGAGCAGAGCGAATCCTGAGCGTGCAAGCGCAGCGAAGCAAGACGCACGCGAAACCCGCGCGCAAGCGAAGCGCAGGGCGAGGGGCGGTGAAGGCGGATGAGACAGGTACAGGAGGCGCTCAAAAACATCGGTATCCCCGTCATCGCCGGCATCTGGCGCGCCACGTCCGAAAATCAGAATTCTCCGCTGCAATACGTGGTCTATTCCAGCACCACCACGGAGACGGCCTTTCAGGACGACCGCCCTGCGGGATACCGCACTTACATCTATCTGAATCTGTGGAGCGATATCGACCCCACCGATATGGCAAATCGCATCCGACAGGCGATGTACGATGCGGATTTCTGGATGCTGGAAGAGAGCGATAAGGGCTACAATCAGCCCGCCTACGACCCCGCCACCCGCACCTATACCGTGCAGTGGACATGGGTCTACTGGCAGGATGCGCCGCTGGGAGGTGATCCCCATGCCAATGGAATTGCAGGGCTTTGATAACCTGAAGGACGACCTGACCAACATGGCGTCCAATCTGGAGTTCGGCGCGGGCGTGAACCGCGCGCTGCAGGAGGGTGCAAAGCCCATCGAGGAGCAGATGCTCCACAACGCCGTGTCTGATCCCAAAATCATCACCGGCGCGCTGCGCGGTTCCATTCGTACCCACAGTGTTCGAAAATCCCGCAGCGGCGGCAAATACATCACCATTGGCGTGAAACACTCCGGGAAGGGCGCGTACTATGCCAATCCAGTCGAGCATGGGCACGGCGGCCCCGCTCCCGCTCCGGCGCACCCCTTTGTGCGCCCGGCCTTTGATGTGCGAAAGGACGAGGCGTACCAGATCATGAAAAAGATTCTCAAGGATGAATTACTGAAATGAGGTCTTTGTATAAGGAGAATCAGAGATGGAACTGTATGAACTTCGTCAGCGGCAGAGTCTTCCACTGGAAGCGAAAATCACGATGAGCCTACAGCGCATCCGCGAATGGCATGAGCATTGGGACGGGCAGGTCTACGTTTCCTTTTCAGGAGGGAAGGATTCCAGTGTGCTGCTGCATTTGGTGCGTTCGCTGTACCCGGAGGTGCCGGCAGCTTTTGTGGACACCGGGCTGGAATTTCCTGCGATTCGCAGTTTCGTCCGTTCTGTGGAGAACGTCATCTGGCTGCGCCCGGAGAAGCGCTTTCAGGAAATCGTGCAGGAATACGGCTATCCCGTGGTCAGCAAGGATATCGCGAGAAGCGTATATTACGCGCGGAAGGGCAGCAACTGGGCATTGCACCGGTTTCAGGGACAGAATCCGGACGGCACGCCGTCCCAATGGTACGCTTCCCGGCAGAAAAAGTGGAAAAAGCTGCTGGACGCACCGTTCAAAATCAGTGATATGTGCTGCCATTGGATGAAGGAACGTCCGCTGCTGAAGCTGGAAAGGGAGCTAAGACCGTTCATTGGGATTCTCGCGGAGGAAAGCGACCGGCGAGCCGCCGCATATCTGCAGAATGGCTGTAATGCATTCAATGCAAAGAAGCCCAACTCCAAGCCGATGGGTTTCTGGCGGGAACAGGACGTGCTGGAATATATCCGCAAGTACGACGTTCCCTATGCTCGTGAGATCTATGGCGAGATTGTCGAAAAAGACGACGGTCGCCTGACGACCACGCTCGAAACGCGCACCGGCTGCTACGTTTGTCCCTTCGGGCAGAGCTGCCGCCGTCCCAAGGGCGCGGAAATGCGCTATCAGCGTTTGAAGCGCCTCTACCCCAAGCAGTATGCCTACTGTATGCGACCACTGGAGGAAAACGGGCTCGGAATGAAGCCCGTTCTTGATTTTTTGGAAATTCCCTACGAATAAGAATAAGGAGGACAAACCTATGCCCAATCCCGCTGCTTCGCCTGCCGTAAGCTCTACGGTGGGCCTTAAAAACATGGTTATCGCGCCGCTGACGGTAGATACCGAGGAAACGCTGACCTACGGTGAACTTCAACTGGTCGCCGGCGCTATCGAGGCGTCCATCACGCCCCAGAACGCCGACCCTGATGTACAATATTTTGATGATCAGGAAGGCGACGTGCTGTATCCCGACCCTGAACTGTCGTTTAAGACGAAGCTGGCCGACCTTCCGTTGATCATTCAGGAGATGATTTTCGCCAACAAAATTGACGACAACGGCGTGCTGATTCGATCTTCCACCGACAAGCCGCCCTATTTCGCGGTGGGCTTCAAAAGCGAAAAGGCGAACCACAAGTTCCGTTATATCTGGCTTTACAAGGTGCGCGCCAAGCCCGTGACTGAGAATTATGCCACGAAAGAGGGCAAGTCCATCACCCGCCAGACCGGCGAAGTCGAATGGACGGCGATTCGCCGCACCCATGATAATCAGTATCAGGCGGTTGCGGATGAGGACGAAAACGGCTTTACCGCGGCGAAAGGTGCGACTTTCTTGCAGAGTGTATACGAACCGGTCTTTACGACGGGCGGTTGATCTGTCTTTCACTGCTTCCCACTTCCCGCGCGGCAGGACGCTGCGCGGGAATTCCTTCATCTTATATAGGAGGTTCCGGTCATGATTACCTGTACTCTCAAGGACAAGAAATACGCAGTGGATTTCATCTCCGGGCGCGCACTGCGCGAGATGGAACCCGCAGCGAAAATGTACGCCAAAATTGTGGCGCTGTCCAATGCCGCCGTCAAGGGAGAAGAGATTCCGCAGGATGAACAGATTAGTGTTACCGACGCGATGGACGTGATGATCCGCTGGTTCTGCCTGCTGTTCGGGAATCAGTTCGGCCCGGACGACGTGCTGGACGGCTATCCCGTGGATCGCATGATGCACGATATTGCGCTGGCGCTGATGGCCGTGCAGACCCAGACCACTGAAATTCTCAGTCAGTTCCCTACGAAGGCGGCGAAGGAACCGGCGAGTCCGCCAACGGCGGCGGAAGCGGAAGAGATTCCACTGTTCTGACGCTGCCTGAGTTCATCTACTCCACCTACAATTCACTTCTTGAATCCGGCTGGCGCATGGACGAAATCGACCGCATGGACATGCCTGGCTTCCTGAAGATCCGGGCGTGGAACGCCCGACAGGAGCAGAAAAAGAAAGAACCCCGCCAACGCTACATTGACGAGGTGTGGTCGAGCCTGAGTCCTTCTGCGATGTGATTATTGCAGATCAAGCTGTGAAAGAACGCTTGCCTGATCGCGCTTTGCGTAGATAACGGCGATGATCTGAACCGTCTTTTCCGCTTCACTCACCCAGAAGTATATGAGAAAGTTCCTGACTGCTCTGACCCGAACGCCCTCCGAACGCCACGGTTCTTCCTCTATCAACGGAACGCGATTCGGCATCTGGGAAAGAGAAGCCATCACTGTACCCAATCGCTGAACGGTATTTTTTGCGGCTTCAGGCGCCAGAAGTTTCTGGGCGATATAATCTCTGATCTCACGCAGATGCGCCTGCGCCTGAAGCGTAATTCTAACTTCGTACTCCATGCATCAGATTCCTCGAAGCAGGTCGTTCACCGCGTCATTCAGCGAAATGGATTCATTTGCTTTCGCCTGCTGCAGGCCGACGCTCATCATCGCGTTAAAGTCCGCATCGCTCATGGTATCGCGGGAGATGGCATGAGAAGGCACCGTCATGGAAAACGGCACTCCGCCCCGCATGATGATCTGTCTGTACAGAGAATTGATCAGAACAGAGACAGGGAGACCGAGCTGCGACAGGATGCTCTCGGCCTGCTCTTTAATTTCCGGCTCAACGCGAGCCATTACATTGGAACTCTTAGCCATACAATCACTCCTTTCAATTGAATTATACCATAGTGTATTGCAAAACGCAATACATAATACACTTTCGCACTCTTTTATCTACGGGAGGTGAGCCGGCATGAGCGAGACGCTCCGCGATCTCGTGGTATCGCTGTCATTGAACAGCGATAATTTCACGCGCAATATCAAATCCATCAACAAGCAGATCCAGGAAGCGGAATCGGCGTTCCGGCTGGCCTCTGCGGGCGTTGAGAATTTCGAGACGACCACGGCCGGTCTGTCCTCCAAGTTATCTACGCTTCAGCGCACCTTTCAGCTGCAGCAGGACGCGGTCGGGCAGTATGAGCGCGCGCTCCAGCAGGCCAGCGATAAGCTGCAGGAGTGCTATACACGGCAGAACGACTACGCGCAGCGGCTGACGGACGCGAAGGACAAACAGCAGCAGCTGAAGACAGAAGTGGCCAGCGCCGCGCAGGCCTATAAGCACTATAAAAATACGCTGGGCGAAACGGATTCCGCGACGATTGGGGCCAAGGCAAATTTGGACGCCTATAAGGGCGAATACCGCGTTGCCGTTCAGGAAGTCAGGAAGCTGGAAGGCCAGAACGTCGCGCTGAAAAAATCTACGCAGAACGCGGCGGACGCATTCTCCGCGGCGCAGACCAAACTGAACGGCGCGAAGGGCGCGGTGAAGGAAACCGCCGCTGAAATTGACCAGTGCAACCGCAAACTCGCTCTGACCCGCACCAGCTGGGCGTCTGCCGGAGAAGCGATCCAAACCAGTCAGCGCAGCATCGCTTCTATCGGCAAGCAGATGAAAACCGCCGAGAGCAGCTATCGCCTGGCTGCGGCGGGCGTGAAGGATTTCGATAAATCCGCTGCCGGGCTGACCGCGAAGCTGACGCTGCTTCAGGAAAAACTGGGGCTGCAGCAGAAAGCGGTCGCCGAATATGAAAAGGCGCTGGTCGCCGCGAAAGAACAGCTGCAGGCGGCGCAGCAGGTCAACGATTCAGATAAAATCCGGGAAGCCACCGACGCGGTGCAGGATGCGGAGACCGCGCTCAACAATGCCCGCGCTGCGGTAAAGCAGACGCAGGCGGACATCGCCGGCTGCAATAAAGAACTGAAAACGGCGCAATCCGAATGGACGAAGGCCGGAAAAAGTCTGGAGTCCTTCGGCAAATCCTGCGATAACGTCAGCAAAAATCTGAACAAGGCCGGAAAGCTGCTCTCCACGACGCTGACCACGCCCATCGTGGCGCTGGGCACGGCGGCGATCAAGTCCTCCATTGACTTTGAATCGTCTTTTGCCTCCGTCCGAAAGACCGTGGACGCGACGGAGGCGCAGTTCGACCAGCTGGCGGCTACGTCCAAGAAAATGTCCACGGAGATTGCCGCGGGCACGGACGAGATCAACGAAGTCATGGCGGCGGGCGGTCAGCTGGGTGTGGCTACGGAGCATCTTTCCGACTTCACCCGCGTCATGATCGATTTGGGCAATTCCTGTGAGGACCTGAACGCCGGCGACGCGGCGACCACTATTGCCCAGTTCGCCAACATCATGGGCACCAGTCAGAGCCAGTTTTCCAACATCGGCTCCACGCTGGTTGATCTGGGCAACAACTTTGCGACCACAGAAAAACCCATCATGGAAATGGCGCACCGTATGGCTGGCGCTGGTAAGCAAGTCGGGCTTACGGAAGCGCAGGTGCTGGGTTTTGCGGCAGCGCTGTCCTCCGTGGGCATTGAGGCCCAGATGGGTGGTTCTGCTTTTTCCAAGGCTTTAATCAAAATGGAGGTTGCCTCCGCGACAGGCGGCAATGCGCTGGAGGATTTCGGCAAGGTCGCCGGAATGACCGGGCAGCAGTTCAAAGCTCTGTGGGACAGCGATCCCGCCGCCGCGTTCCAGTCGTTCATCGTAGGTCTGTCCAAACTGGACGACGAGGGTGAAAGCGCCATCGCAGTGCTGGACGAGATCGGCATTAAAGAGGTACGCCTGCGCGACACCATGCTCCGTGCCGTCAACGCCACCGATCTTTTCTCCCGGGCGCAGAACATGGCGACGGATGCATGGAAGAAGAACACTGCGCTGTCGGAAGAAGCAAATAAGCGTTACGCCACCACGGAGAGCAAACTGAAGAACCTCAAAAACACGGCGCTGTTGTTCGGCCAGCAGATCGGCGACGACCTGAACCCCACCATCCGCAGCCTGATCGACGGCGCGGAGGAGCTTTTGCAGAAGTTCCTTTCCATGGACGAATCCCAGCGGAAACAGATCATTCAGTTCGCGGCTTATGCCGCCGCAGCCGGGCCGGTACTGCTGGTGCTGGGGAAGATCACGAAGGGCGTGGGCACGGCGTCCGCATCCTTTGGAAAATTTGCTGCGGCGGTTGGTAAGGCGGGCGGCGGCTGGAAGGGCTTTCTTTCTGTCCTGGGTAAATCTCCCGCCGTATGGTTCGCCGTCGCCGCCGCAGTGATTGCGGGCACTGTCGCGTTGGCGGATTATGTGTCCGGCGCGAAACAGGCGCGTGAGGCGCTGCAGGGCATGGAGGATACAGCGAAGCAGTGGAAAGATACTGCCGCCGAAACCTTCTATGGAAGCAGCGAAGGACTGTCCTTCTTTGGCCTGTCGGAGAACGATTTTGTCCGGGATCAGCAGTCTGCGCAGGAGTGGCTGGACGGTCTGCTGGCCGTATGGTCGGATGGCGAGAAAGAGAGCAACGAGATTGTCGCACAATGGACTGATTCCTTCAAAAGTCTGACGGACAGCACGCGCACCGAACTGCAGGCGCTCAAGGATACCGCTGACAAAAATGGCTATGCCAGTGTATCACAGGGGCTGGCAGCAGACATCCAGACGCTGGATCAGATGGACGCGGAGATCGAGCGGCTGCTGAAAAAGCGGCAGAACGGCTTTTTCTCCGAAAAAGACCAGATTCGTCTGCAAGAACTCATCGACACCCGCGAGGCCATTGAGGTCAAGTATCATCTGACTCCGGAGGAAACAGGCGGTTTTGAAACGATCTCCCAGAAGGTCGAAGCCGAGGTCGCCCGCGCACAGGCGCGCGGCAAAACGGATGCGGATACGTCCGTTTACGAAAATGCAGTAAAAGCTGCTGCCGAAGGCATGGCGGCGATCAACGCTCAGATCGATGAGCGCTATGATAAGGAATACGGCCTCATCCAACTGATCGAGGATGAAACCGAACGCCAGAAAGCGTTGGAAGACTTGAATTCCCGCTATAACGAGGAACGAAAAGCCGCCGCGCAGGAATACGCCGAAACGCTTTCTTCCATCGTCATGCCTGTGTGGAACCAGCCGGAAATTCAGCAGGCCAGTCAGCAGATGGACGAACTCTTCACGAAGCTGCGCGAATACAGCATGGCCAGCGAAAGCGAGAAGCCCGCGCTGCTGGCGGATCTGCAGGCGCTTTCTGCCGGTATGGACGAAGGCGCGCTGACGGAATATCTCTCCCTGATGACGCAGATTCAGGCTCTGCTGGACAGCGGCATGAGCGAATCTGAAGTACAGGCGCTGTTCCCGGACATCGACTTTTCTTCGCAGCTGGATCAGTTCGCGGGGATTGTCAGCTATCTGGATCTCATCAAGACCGACCTGCCCGGCTTGTACAGCATGTTCGGTGAAGCGCTGCCCGAAGAGGTGCTGAAGATCGCCACCGACCTCGATATGACCGGTGCACAGGCACGCTGGGATGAATTCGCCCGGAACCCCGGCGCGATCACCACCGAAGCCATTATTACCGGGCTGTCTACAGGCGACCAGCAGGTCAATGTGGATGCTTTCATTTCCAGTTACACCGAAGTGCCCGAAGGGGCCAGTACAGCCGCCCTCACGCCCAAGGGGCTGATCGCCTACGTCGAAAAGTACGCTGAAATCACGGGCGGTGCGGATGTATCAGGACTGACTCCTGAAATCGCAGAATGTCTGGTGGCGGGCTACAAAGAGCTTGCCTCCGGCGCGGACGTTTCCCTGCTGAAGCCGGACGAAATCGTCGCCTACGTTTCGAGTTATGCGCAGCAGCAGGGTGTGGATATTTCCGCGCTATCGCCTGAGGGCGTGACCGCGTTCGTTATGGCCTATGAGGAAGCGACGGGTGGCGCACTCACTACGGCGCTGACTCCGGACGATGTAACCGCCATGGTGGCAAAATACCTGCAGGCGGAGAACGTCGATCTTTCCGCGCTTACGCCGGATCAGATTGAGGCCATCGTCACACGCTATGCCGAAGCGACGGGCTGCGATAAATCCCAGCTGCTGCCTTCTTTTACAGCCTATATCACTGAATACAAAGAGGCGGAGGGCGTCAGCGTTCCCAAGCCGAAAACACAGGTCATTATCACTGGGTATGATTATCTGGCATACCGGCAGCTTCAGAATAATCCTGATCTGACGCTTGAACTGCCTGTGCGTCTGGGCGAGCTGCCTGACGGTGAACTGGACAAGCTGATGGCAGACGGCAAGGTGAAATTCTGGAAAGACGGCGTGGAAGTGCCCATTGAGGCTGTGCCGGACGGAACCATCGATGCCAGCACGGTAGCCAGCCTTGATCAGGACGGTACGCTGCACATTCTGATTACGCCTGAGATCACCGGGACAAAGGAAGCCATAGACGCGCTTTCGCCTGTAGTCGATGAAACCTACAAGCTGGGCGGTTCGTGGCAGGAGGCATGGGCAGGCATTATGCCTACCACGACCATGGATATGGTGGATAGTGCGCTGGGGCGCATTCAGTCCTATCAGGAAACCCTGGATTACAACGCATGGGACAAATTCTGGGCTTCTGTATTTGGTGCAAGCACAGACCTTGGCGTTTTGGATCAGAGCATGAAGTCGGACTTCAATCCTGAGACCGTGGCTGAAATGTCAGCTTACGTTGCTGAGGTGGTCAGTGCCATCCATCAGGGCGTGCAGGTGCCGGAAGAGGATCTGAACAATCTGCAGAGCATTCTTGATTTTCTGAACGGACTGGACACGACCGGCACCGGCGCGCACATCCGCGAGGGCATCGCGCAGGGCATGACGGAGGCGGGCTTTGACAGCGACGCGGAAACGGTCGCGTCCAACCTCGAAACCGCGCTGAACACGGCGCTGCAGATTGAATCGCCCTCCAAACGTGTCAAGCCCACCGGCGAGTACGTCGCGGCGGGTGTAGGCGAAGGCATGGGCGGCTATGATTTCTCCGCTGATGCACAGGATACAGCTTCCGGCATTGAATCCGCTTTGCAGACCGCGCTGACGGGCGAAAGCCTGAAAAGTGCCGGTACGGCTGCGGCACAGGGACTCGGAAATGCAATGACCGCCTATCCCATGGCGGATACGGGACGTACTCTTGCCGCGAATATGCGCTCGGCTGTTCAAGCCAGCCTGAATAGAAACACGCTTCGCTCTGCGGGCGTAAACGTCATGGCCGGTCTGAGAGCCGGTATCCTTGCCGGGCGCTCCGGCGTAATCTCCGCCATGCGCTCTGCCGCCCGCGAAGCCGTGAACGCAGCAAAGAAGGAACTGAAAATCAAGAGTCCTTCGCAGGTATTTCGGGATGAAGTGGGCGTGATGACCATGCGCGGATTCGGCGCGGGTGTGCTGAAGGAGAGCAAGGAGCAGGCAAAGGTTATCCGCAACGCTTCCCGCTTTCTCACTGGCGAAGCGCGGGAAGGCTCCATCGTTACCAATAGCAGCGATAATCGCAAAACCTATAACAACAACGTATCCTCCACCATTCAGGTACAGCAGATGGTAGTACGGGATGAACAGGATATCCGCTCACTGGCGGTTGAGATTGCGACGCTGACCAGACGTCAGCAGCGCGGGAAGGGGCTGAGAATGGCATGAACGACTGGTTCTCCTGGAATGGTAAAAAATGTACGGAATACGGCATTCATGTGCTGGAACAGCCGCCGATCACCATTCCCGCCGAACGTGCAACGTTTACCAATGTGCCCGGCAGGCCGGGCAGCCTGACGACGCTGGAAGGGGATGACGTTTATGACGATCTGATTCTGACCGCACAATGCATGATTTCCGATCCAAGTAACATTCGCGCCATTGCTTCCTATCTGAAGGGAAGCGGGAAAGTCGCTTTTGCCAACAGGCCGGGCGGCTTTTATTTTGCCCGGATTGTAAATCAGATTCCGTTTGAGAAGATTCTGCGCGGTAATCCGCACCGGTCGTTCGCCGTGAACTTCCGCTGCCAGCCCTTCTGGTACCAGGAAAATGTGCCGGAGATCACCGTAACGACCTCCGGCGCATTCATCACCAACCCCGGCAGCGTTTATTCCGAACCGGTTATCACGGTGTATGGTTCCGGCGAAATTACCCTCATGGTGGGCATGACCATTGTGGAACTGGACGGTATCACGGACAGCATTACGCTGGACACCCCGCTCATGGAAGCCTATAAGGACATGACCAGCATGAACGGATGCATGAGCGGGGACTTTCCAACGCTGCTGCCGGGACAAAATGCCATTAGCTGGACAGGAAACGTGACGAAGATCGTCGTTCAGCCGAATTGGAGGTATCTCGCTTGATCTGTGTATATCCTGCCGACTGCACCGATTTTTCCAATAACGGTCTTGGCGCGGTTACGCCCATGAGCTGCACCGTAACTGAGACTCTGAACGGCGAGTGGGAACTGACGCTGGTGCATGACATTGACGAGCGCGGCAAATGGACGCGACTTTCGGAGGGCTGCATTCTCCGTGCTCCTGTGCCCGCAGCCATGACTCCCCGCGTCGATCTGGTGACGCAGCAGTACCAGACCAGCACCTACGACGTGCAGATCTATAAGATCACCACGAAAAGTGGGCCGCTGCATCTGCGTTCCGGTACGGGCACGAATTACAGGATTCTCGGCAAGTACAAAAAGGGCCGTGAGGTCATTGTGCTGAACAAAACCACGTCCAGCTGGTATGAAGTCACCGCCCCGGATGGCAAGCACGGCTATATGGCCAGTCAGTACCTGACCTTCCAGCGCACGGAAACGCAGACGGTACAGACGAATGTGGGCTTCCGCAATCAGGTGATTGAGGCTCGCCAGCTGCGCGACCAGCCTTTTCGCATCTACCGCGTGGTGCCGGAGCTGGATAAGGTTACGGTCTACGCCCGGCACATTTTCTATGATCTGCTCGACAACATGGTAAAAAGCCTGAAGCCCTCTCCCTCTGCAGTGGGGGCTTCCGTCGTTCAGAGCCTGTCGGGGGCCTGCCTGTCCAGTCATGATTTTTCGTTCTATTCCGACCTGACTTCAACCGCCGAGGACGTGGAGTGGGAAAACATCAATCCCGTGGAAGCCATGCTGGGCGAAAACGGGCTGGTGAGCAAGTACGGCGCGGAGCTGGCTCGTGACTGGTACGATGTGTTTCTGGTCAGGCGCGTGGGCAACAACACCGACGTGTCCATCCGGGAGAAAAAGAACCTGACCGGCATCTCCTACGACGTGGATGAAACGGATGTGGTCACCCGCATCATGCCCACTGGCGAGGATGCGGACGGGAACATCCTGTATCTGCCGGAGCTCTATATCGACAGTCCTAACCTTAACGCCTACACTCACCCGAAATGGATTCATCTGCCGGTATCGGAAGCGAAGGAGGTCACGGACGGCGACGAACCGAAAATCAAGGCGCAGTGCTATGCAGAAATGCGTAAGGCCGCGCAGGCGGAGTTTGACGCAGGCTGCGACCTTCCCACGGTCACGCTGAAGGTGGATTTCATCAACTGCTCGGACGCAGAAGAGTACAAGCAATACGCCGCGCTTACGGACATTTTCCTCGGCGACAGCGTGCGCGTGGTGGCCCGGCGCATTGGCGTGGAAGTATCCATGCGCATGACACAGTACACCTATGATTGCCTGACCAGAAAGTACACTTCCGTGACACTCGGCACGGCGGCGGATACGCTGGAGGGCAGCATGATCTCTTCCCGCCAGCTGCCGTCCGGCGTGATTTCCGGCAGCAAGCTGGCCATCAATTCCGTGGGCGCGGGACAGCTGCAATCTGGGTCGGTGGGCAGTCTGCAGGTGAAGATGGCGGCGATCCAGACTGCGCACATTCAGGACGCGGCCATCACCAAAGCGAAGATTGCCGAGGCGACCATCGGCGAACTGAACGCCACGGCCATTACGGCGATCTCCGCGAAAATACAGGAGCTGGCCGCGAAGAATATCACCACGGACGAACTTTATGCCGCGCTGGCCACCATAGCCGTGGCGCAGATCACCGCTGCCAATATTGAAAAGGCCAACATCAACTGGGCGGACATCGGCGAACTGGCCGCGCAGATTGCGACCATCGCACAGGCGCAGATCACCACCGCCAACATCAACAGCGCCAATATTGACTGGGCCAGCATCGCCAATCTGAACGCCGAAATTGCAAAGATCGCCAAGGCGCAGATCACCGCCGCAAACATCGAAAGTGCGGCGATTGACTGGGCGGCCATCAAAGACCTGAATGCCGCCGTTGCGAAAATTGCGCTGGCGCAGCTGACTACAGCGAACATCAACAACGCGGAAATTGACTGGGCCTCTATTGGCCAGCTGCAGGCGGACATTGCCAAGCTGGTCAATGCGAATATTCAGACCGCCGACATTGACTGGGCACAGATCAAGGATTTGACCGCAGGCACAGCCATCATCGAAAAAGGCGTGAACGGCAAGCTGTATGTGGCCGACCTCGCCGTGACCGAGGCGAATATGGCCAGCCTTACCGTGGGCGAGCTTATCGTCAAGGGTGCAGACGGCTGTTTTTACGCGCTGTCCATTGCCGAGAACGGCACGGTGACCACGGAGAAAAAGAGCGTCGGCGACGCGGACATCGGCGATAATTCCGTTTCTGGCGGCAAACTCATCGAGAAAACCATTACCGCCCGAGAACTGAACGTTGCGTCCATTTTCGCAGACGAAGCATTGGTCGGCGCAATCACCGCCGCCAACATCGACGTATCCAGTCTGTTCGCCGCCGAAGCGTTTATCGCCCAGCTGAACGCCGTGGACATTTCGGGCAACGAATCCCTGCGGCTGGTAGTAGACGCGGCGAAGGACGAAGCGCTGGACGCGACCGGCGAGGCTGTTGCCCAGATCGCCCTGACGGCAGAACAGATTCGCAGCGAAGTGAGGCGGGATTACGCCACCGCCGATCAGATCAGCCAGATGAATGAAACGCTTTCTACGTTGGCCGAGCAGTCCGAAAACAACTTCACATGGACGGTGACCAAGGTCAATGAGATCATCGAGGACGCTGCGGCGAATGACAGCCTGACGCGGGAGCAGCTGAACCTGATCCACACCTATATGCGTTTCGGTGAGGATGGGCTGACCATCGGCAAGGCGGGCAACCCGCTGACCTTCCGCGTGGTCAATGACCGGCTAGCGTTCTACATGAACGATACCGAGGTGGCCTATCTCAGCGACAACAAGCTGTATGTGACGCAGGCGGAGATTCTCGCACGGCTGCAGATCGGCAAATTTGCCTACGAACCGCAGTCCAACGGCAATCTGTCCGTAATCTACACAGGCTGAAAGGAGGAACAATGGCAAACACAGTTTCCTACAGCGCGTCCATGCGCACGCGCAAGACCAATTCGGCCAGCAATGCGAAAAGCTCCGCCGCCAGTCAGGAGTACTACGAGAATACCTACAATTATGTGGGCATCGTGCATTTCGCGGGCATGGCGCTGAGCGGCAAGGTCATCACGGGGATTTCCCTGCGCGTTGTAGCGGCGCAGGCGGGCTACGGCACCGGGCACACGAAAACCGTGTATGTCCGAAAGGCCAATTATCAGTCTGCGTCGCAGTCGGGCATTACGGGTCTCGGCTATTGCGGCGACGCACTGGGCACATTCACCGGTGCGTTCTACGGCAATACCAGCACCTATACGCTCAGCGGCGATCTGCTGAACAATCTGGCGGCGTACATTGCGGAAGGCAACAATACCATCTGCCTGTACAACCCCAATCCGGTCAAAAGCTCGCAGGGTTACTCCACCAACTACCTGCAATGGTCGGAATGCACTATCACGGTGACGTATGAAGAGGCTGCTTCTAAACCCAGTCTTTCCAAGACTTCTTTTGAAATGGGCACGGCGGTCACGATCTATACGAACCGGCAGAGCAGTATCGCCACGCACACCATTCGCTACAGCTTCTTTTCGGCAAACGGAACGATTGCCACAGGCGTAACCGCCTCCTGCACGTGGACGCCGCCCGTTTCACTGGCCGAACAGATCCCGAACGCGACCTCCGGCTGGGGCACGATTCTGTGCGACACCTATGTCAACGGCAATCTCGTTTCAACAAATACCTGTGCTTTTCAGCTGACGGTGCCTGCGTCCGTTGCCCCGTCTATTTCCAATGTGGCGTTTTCTGAAGCGACTTCCGGCATTGCCGACCGCTTCGGCGGCTATGTGCGGACGCGAAGCAAGCTGTCGGTCAGCATCACGGCGGCGGGCACGCAGGGCAGCAGCATTTCGGCCTATCGCACCAGCATCGACAGCGTGACCTATTCGGGCTCATCCTTCACCAGCAATACGCTGAATACGGCGGGCAATCTGACCATGACGGTCACCGTTACCGACTCCCGCGGGCGCACGGCCAGCACGACCCGAACCGTCACCGTGTTGGATTACTCGCCGCCGTCGTTATCCCTGTTTACCGCTGAGCGCTGCAACGCGGACGGTACGGCTGCCCAGACGGATGGTACGAAGGTGCGAATTTCCGCAAAGGCGAGCGGCTCGTCTGTGGGCGGCAAAAACACGCTGGCCTGCATGGTGTACTACAAGCTCAGCAGCGCCGAGTCATGGGTTTCCGCAGTGACGCTTACGCCCAGCGATTACGTCATTACCGCGACGAATCGGCTGCTGTCGCCGACCTTCGACGCGCTGAGCAGCTACGACATCAAGATCCGCGTGCAGGATGTTTTTTACTACATCGAACAGACGGTGTCCATCGGCACAAAGCAGGTCATGATGGATTTCTACAAGGATGGCTCCGGCATCGCCTTCGGAAAGGTCGCGGAGAATGCTGGCAAGGTGGAATTTGGCTGGCCGCTGCTGCTTTCCGAGCCGTTGGGCGTGGATCAGGGCGGCACGGGTGCTGAAACCGCGTCTTCCGCCTGCACGAAGCTGGGCGCGGTCAAAAAGGCTGGCGACACGATGACGGGCAACCTTGGCATTTCGGGCTATCTGTACCCGTCCCTGTACCTGCTGCCCACCTACAACAGCACCACCAACCGGACGGTTTTTGAAGGATCATACGTCGGCGCGTCCTCCTTTTCCTCGTGGGAGGACGGCACAGGCAACAACCGCCGAATGCTGGAAGTGCGCAACGCGGCGTATCAGGCGAGTCTGGATTTTGCCGTGCTGCTGCGGACGTGCACGGGCGGCACATGGGCTTCCTACCGCCTGTTTCACGCGGGCATGGCAACGCCCATTCCGCTGGCCAACGGCGGCACAGGCGCGAGCAGCGCAAAGGCGGCATTATCCAACCTCGGCATCTTCTATTCCGCATCGCTCCCCAGCAGCGGCACGGACGGACAGATCTGTCTTGTGCCGGTCTGATGAGGTGAAGAAGCTATGGGCACATTTTCTGCGACCGCCAACAGCAGTTCGACAATCGGCTATGCGCAGTACGGCTCTTCCTCATGGAGCACAGGCAGCAGCAGTGGTGCGTGTCAGGGTGCGTATCAGGGTACGACTGCCGCTAAATCCCGCGTAGGCGTAATGGTTTTCAGCGGCGTGGGCGCAGCGCTCAAAGGCAAGCTCATTCAGAGCATTACCCTGACGATCACGTCCTCCGGCGCGGGCTCTGGCTCGTCCTCCAAGAAGCTGACCTTCTGTCAGGCCAATTACCAGAGCCTGAACACCGGCGTTCGCGGTTCTGCGCAGGTGGGGGCGACGCTGGGCACGCTGACCGGTAAATTCTATTCGAATACCGTCACGCACACCCTGAACGCTTCCAGCAACGCCGCGCTGTTTGCCGCCATGAAGGCGTACTTCGAAGCAGGCAATTCTGTGCTGGTGCTGTACAACGGGGAGACATCCAGCAGCAGCGGTTATTCCAGCAACTATGCCCGCGTCACCAGCTGCACAATTTCAGTAAGCTACATTGACGCGGTGGTCTGGTACCGGGACGGCAGCACATGGCGGCAATGCACGGTCTGGTATCGGCTGAACGGCGCGTGGGCGCAGGTGGTTCCCTATTACAATTCAGGCGGCGCATGGGTGCGCGTCTGAGTGTGAGGTGATTATATTATGAAAGAACTCTTTGAACAGGTCATTGCGCTCAAGAACTATGACCTGAAAGCGCTTCTGGCAAACATCGATCAGTACCACATCGAAGGCAAGCTGACCGACGACGAGCGGCAGGAGCTTGCGCAGGCGGCCCGCGAAGGCGCGACGGCAGACTACGACTATGCCGGGGAGATCAATGCGCTGTGGGCGGCGGTTCGCGCACTGCAGCAGAGCATCTCGCCGCCCGCCGAGGACGAATGGCCTGAATTCGTCCAGCCCACCGGCGCGGGCACGGCCTACCAAGTGGGCGACAAGGTTACCCTCAAGGGAGTTCGCTATGTCTGCCGCCTGCCGCACTGCGTATGGAGCCCGGCAGACTATCCCGCCGGATGGCAGAAACAGGCATAAGCAGTTGCTGAAATGGCGGCTTTTTTTTAATGCAACCAAACAAAGGAGGATTGACTATGAGGAATTTTTCCATTGACATCGTCTGGGCGAAGATTCAAATGGCCGTCGCGGCGATTGGCGGCTGGCTGGGGTACTTCTTAGGAGGCATGGACGGACTGATGATTGCGCTGGTTGTATTTATGGCGCTCGACTACATCACGGGCCTCATGTGCGCGGTGATCGACAAGAAGCTGTCCAGCACCGTGGGCTTCAAGGGCATCTGCAAGAAGGTGCTGATCCTGATGCTGGTAGGCGTGGCCAACGTGGTGGACATTCATATCGTGGGCACCGGCTCCGCGCTTCGCAGCGCCGTGATCTGCTTTTACCTGTCTAATGAAGGACTGTCCCTGCTGGAGAATGCGGCCCACATCGGCCTACCCATTCCCGACAAGATGAAGGATGTGCTGGCGCAGCTGCATGGACGCACTGATGAGAAAAAAGACGAAACACAGGAGGATGAGCAGAAATGAGCGAACGAATCAATACGCCTTTTACCAATGAGCACTTCGTTGCGTTCTGTGAAAAGATGGTAGGTCAGCCCTACTGGTACGGCTCCGTCGTCTATAAATGCACTGAAAATCTGCGCGCCCGCAAGGCGAAGCAGTATCCGGCGCACTATGGTTCCAGCCGTACCGCCCGGTACCGTGATGACATTGCGAAAAAGAAAGTCTGTGCCGACTGCGTGGGACTGATCAAAGGATACAACTGGACGAACGGCGGGCAGGGCGTGATCGAATCCATCGGCACGGACAGAACCTTTTCCAGCAAGTACGGCGCGCACGGTTGCCCGGACAAAAGTGCAAACGGCATGTTCAGCTACGCCAAGAGCAAGGGCTGCGCCTGGGGTACCATGGACACGCTGCCCGAGGTGCCCGGCATTGCACTGCGCTTTGACGGGCATGTGGGTGTGTACATCGGCGGCGGCTACGCCGTAGAGGAACGCGGTTTCAACTACGTCTGCGTGAAAACAAAGGTGTCCTCCCGGAAGTGGACGCACTGGTATCAGCTGCCCTTTGTGGATTATGGCAACGCGGTGTTTACGGGCGGCGGCGCGACTAAACCCGATACACCGACAAGTGAGTATACGCTGGGAACCAGAACTCTGAAGAGGGGCAGCAAAGGTGCGGACGTGAAGGCGCTGCAAGAATTTCTGCTCCAGTTGGGGTACAAACTGCCCAAGTATGGCGCGGACGGTGATTTCGGCAGCGAGACGGAGACTGCCCTCAAGCGGTTTCAGGCCAGAGCCGGGCTTGCGCAGGATGGCGTGTACGGCAGTGATACCCATAAGGCGCTGATGGATGCGGTTGCGGATCACGACGCGGGAAAGGAACCCGCCGAACCCGCCGAACCCGCCGAGCCCTCTGAACCGTTCATCGCCAGGCGTGTGCGCATCGTCTGTGATGGCGGTACAGTCAACATCCGCGTGGGCAACGGTACGCAGTACGACCGCATCACCGCTGCCAAGGACGGTTCCACCTTCGGCTGGGTAGCTACCGCCGAAAACGGCTGGCATGCCGTCGTGGTAAATGGTCGCGTGGGTTGGGTTTCCGGAAAGTATGCGGAACGCGTGTGATGCACAGCTCTATTATATTATATAGGAAGAGACACGATTGGGGCCGGAGCAATCCGGCCTCTTTTCTTGTATAGATCAGGCTGATCGGAAAGGAACGCTTTCATGACAAACGCTGAACGGGACTACATTATCCGCTATCGACAATCAGGAAAAAGCTGTGCGGAGATCGCACGGATACTGGGACTGTCCGCCAACACAGTGAAGTCCTTCTGTCAGAGAAACAGCATCGTACCGATTGCGCCGAACACGCAGGCGTCTCTCCCCACTCTTTCAGAGACGGTCTGCCTGTGCTGCGGCGAAAAAATGGAGCTTCAGCCCCATCGCAAGCCGAAGCGCTTCTGCTCGGACTCTTGCAGGCTGCGTTGGTGGCACGCCCACCGGGACATGGAGAAAAATGCCGCAGACCGCCGCTGTTTCTCCTGCGGGCGTGTGTTTCGTTCTTCGCGGGAACAAAAATATTGCAGCCACGCCTGCTATATCAAAGCGAGATTTGGAGGGAACGCACATGGGCGCAATATTGACGCAAGAGCAGTTTGACCGGGAAGCGGGCTTCCGGCTTTCACTCTCCATCATGAATCGCCTGATGGAAGAAAACCTGCTGACCCCAAAGGAATACAGGCAAATCGAAGGAATTCTGGGGCGAAAATTCTCGCCGGTATGGGCGGGTTTACCCGATACAATAAAGGATAAATCTGCGCGACAGCCCTTGATAATCCGTCCATATGACGGTAATATGCATCACGATCCGATGGATTGATACAATGTCAGAAGGGACGGATTGATATGAACGAGAAGACAATGACGCTTACCCGCATGGAAGCACCGGCGCAGCTGCCTGTGCGAAAGCGCGTGGCAGCCTATGCCCGCGTCTCCATGGAAAAGGACGCCATGCTGCACTCGCTGGCGGCGCAGGTCAGCTACTACAGCGAACGGATCCAGCGAAACCCGGAATGGGAGTACGCAGGGGTATTCGCGGATTTTGGTCTGACCGGTACGAAGGAAACGCGTCCGGAATTTCAGCGGATGCTGCAAGAATGCCGCGAAGGAAAGATCGACCTGATTCTGGTCAAATCCATCTCCCGTTTCGCCCGAAACACGCTGACGCTGCTGAATACGGTGCGCGAGCTGAAGGGGCTGGGCATAGGCGTTTATTTTGAGGAACAGAAGCTGGATACGCTGAGCGGGGACGGTGAGTTTATGCTGACCATCCTCGCTTCTTTTGCACAGGAGGAGAGCCGCAGCGTATCCGAAAACTGCAAATGGCGCATCCGAAAGAAATTCGAGCAGGGTATTCCCACGGGCTTTGGAATGTACGGCTACAAAGTAAGAAACGGAAGCTTTGCCATTAAGCCGGAGGAAGCCGCGGTGGTTCGCCGAATTTTTCAGATGTATCTGGAGGGCATGGGCAGCGTGAAAATCATGAAGCTTTTGACGGAGGAAGGCGTGCCCGCGCCATTGGGCGGCCTGTGGAACGCCAGCGTGGTCATGGAAATGCTGAAAAACGAGAAGTACGTCGGCGATCTGCTGCTTCAGAAGTTCTACACCAACAACCATGTGGAAAAGAAGCGTTTTCACAATCGCGGAGAGCTGCCGCAGTATTTTGTGGGCGAGGATCATGAACCGATTATTGACCGGGAAACCTTCGATGCGGTGCAGCGGGAAATCGCCTGGCGAACGGCGCAGCGTAAAGCCGCCAAAGCAAAAAGAACAGCGACAAACGCAGAGTTAAGCGCATCGGCAGTAGAGCCTTCTATGTCGTCATCTGGGAACAATAGCAGAGAAACAATCCCTCTGACCGACCGCATTTACTGCGGCGTCTGCGGAAAGAGATATCGATATAAGGTCACTCGGCTGGGCACGCCGTATGCCGCGCCGGTCTGGATCTGCAGCACGTTCAATTACCGTGGCAAGGCGTACTGCGCTTCGAAGCAGATCCCTGAGGACATTCTGAAAGAACTGATTGCCTCCGCTCTGGGAACGGTTTATACGGAGGACAGCGTTCATCATATCGAAATGCATCCGGGCAACCGGGTGCTGTTTGTTTTTCAGGACGGTCACACCGAGGAACACTTCTGGGAAGACCATTCCCGCAAAGACAGCTGGAATGAGGAAAAGCGTCAGAAAGCCGCGGAGAAAACCAGAATCCAGCACCAGAAAAGGAAGGAGCAGGAACAATGAGCGAAGCCAGAACCTATGAACCCACAGTCACGCGCGTCAAAACGGTTCGGGTCATCCCGCCGACCATTCAGCCGTTATCCGACATTCCTGCCTTTTCAGCGCGCCCCAGGCGCGTGGCGGCTTACGCCCGTGTCTCCACCAGCAGCGAGGAACAGCTGACCAGCTATGAGGCGCAGGTGAAGCACTATACCGAGTATATCAAGTCCAAGGAAACTTCAGACAACTGGCAGTTCGTGGATGTGTATACGGATAAGGGCATTACGGGCGTGAGCACCAAAAAGCGCGAGGGTTTTAACCGCATGATTCAGGATGCGCTGGCGGGCAGGATTGACCTGATCATCACCAAGAGCGTCTCCCGCTTCGCCAGAAATACCGTGGACACGCTGACTGCCATTCGAAAACTGAAAGAATACGGCGTGGAGGTCTACTTCGAGGAACAGAACATCTACACGCTGGACGGCAAGGGCGAGCTGCTGCTGACCATCATGTCCAGCATCGCGCAGGAAGAAAGCCGGAATATTTCCGAAAACGTGACCTGGGGGATGCGGAAGCGCTTCGCGGACGGCAAGGTGACCATGCCCTACGGACAGTTCATGGGCTATCGCCGCGGCAAGGACGGAACGCCGGAGGTTGTGGAAGCGGAGGCGGACGTCGTGCGCACCATCTTCCGGCGCTTTCTGGAGGGCGCAACCCCGGCGATGATCTCCAGAGAACTCAATCTGGCCGGCGTTCCCTGCCCCTCCCGAAAAAGTCTGCTGAGTGAGAACGAGGCAGAAATCGCGAAAGCGCGAAAGAAAACCTCCCGCTGGGGTACATCCACGGTGGAGAATATCCTTACCAACGAAAAATACAAGGGCGACGCGATCCTGCAAAAGACGTACTGCACGGATTATCTTCTGAAAACCTTTGTGGTAAACGACGGCAGCGTGGTGCCCAAGTATTACGCGCAGAACAGCCATCCCGCCATCGTCAGCCCGGAGGTGTTCGATCTGGCGCAGCAGGAGCTGGCGTGGCGCAGAAGTCTGAATGGCCGATACAGCGGAAGAAGCTGCTTTGCCTCGCGCGTCGTTTGCGGGGATTGCGGCGCGTTTTACGGCAGTAAGGTCTGGCACAGCACGGACGAATATCGGCGCACGATCTGGCGCTGCAACAATAAGTACGCGGGCGAAACAAAATGCGCAACGCCCCATGTGACGCAGGAGGCACTGGAAAAAGCCTTCGTGCAGGTCATACAGCAGATGCTTTCTCAGAAAGACAGAATCCTGACCGCCTGCCGCGAAGCGCTGGATGAAGCCTTTGATACCATGGAACTCGATAAGGCTGCCACGCGGCTGCAGGATCAGGCGCTGGGCATGGCGGCGCGCGTCAGGCAGCTGGTGGATGAAAACGCCCGGGTGCAAAGGGATCAGGATGAGTTTAAGAACGATTACGAGGCGCTGCTCGCCGAGCACGCAAGGCTCAGCGAGAAAATCCGGACCATTGCGGAGCAGAAAAAAGATAAGGCAGAACGCCGGCGGCGCATCGAGATATTCCTTCATATGCTGGAAGAGCAGAAAGAGTGCGCGGACTTTGAACCGGGAATGTTCGTGGCACTGGTGGATAAGGTGATCATCCAACATGACGGACACATGGGGTTCTGTTTCAGAAACGGAATGAAATGTGAGTATCCACAATAAAAACTAATAACGAAAAGGCCTGATGGTCTGCTTATAATGCGGGCAATCAGGCTTTTTATAGTTTGATCTCTGATGAAATGCGAAATCCATGAAAATGTCACAAAATATCTGATTCTGCGACGGCGTTGGATGAAGTAGGCAAACATGGAAACATCCTACCATCCATTACAATATTATACGTGGAAAGCCTTACCATGTCAACACAATTGAGCCTCAAAAAAGGCTATTTCACGTAATTTTCTCGCAAGAGTAACACGAGAAGCAGAAAAATCCCAGTGACGTATTGCTGCCGTATCAAAACTTCTGCAGTTTGTCGGCTGTGTTATAAGCCGTCAGAACTGCCGTCAAAACGCTGTGCTTTGCAAAAGATGAGTAAACAAATTGAATGTCATACCAAGGAGGTCAAAAACATGCCCAGACACGGAGAGAATATCTACAAGCGCCGAGACGGTCGCTATGAAGGACGTTATGTGGTAGGAAAAACTGCGACAGGAAAGACCAAATTCGGATATGTTTACGGTTATCAATATACGGAAGTACGGAATGAACTGCTTCGAAAAAAAACGGAGCGGCTCCCGGTAGGTGAAACAATGCTGAAGTGCCGCAGAATACTTCTGCGGGATTGGCTGCAGCAATGGCTTGAAAGCGAAGTGTCAGGCAGCGTGAAAGACTCTTCCTATCAGACATATCTCCGCCAGATTCAAACGCATTTGATCCCGAAACTCGGCCATTTTTTGCTGTCTGAGGTGACGTCTTCCGTAATTCGCGCATTTATTTCTCAGCTGGAATCTGACGAATTGGCTTATAGTACCGTAAAAGGAATATTCCGACTGCTGAATGCGGCGCTTCGCTGCGCTCAGGAAACGGATATCATCTCGCTGAACCCGTGCCGCAGGATAAAAATTCAGCCCCAGGAGGCTATGGAGCAACGGGTTTTGAGCCGTTCCGAGCAGGAAAAACTGCGCAAAGCATCGCTGAACCAGGATGATTTGCCCACTTTGCTTAGCCTGTACACCGGTATGCGCTTAGGCGAGGTGTGCGCGCTCAAATGGTCGGATATCGATTGGGAAAAGAGAACGATTACGGTACGAAGAACGGCGCAGAGAACCGCCAGGTTCGAAAATGGCACCGGTAAACGCACGGTGTTGATGATCGGAACGCCGAAGTCAAAGCGTTCGCACCGAATTTTGCCCATACCGGACTTTTTGTTTGTGATGTTGCAAAAAGCCTGCCGCGCTGCCGGCAATACGGATGCGTATGTTTTCGGAAAGGTCGGTCATGCGGCAGAGCCGCGCACGATCCAACGCCATTTCCAACGCAAAATGCAGGTATTGGGTTTTGCGCGGGTGCATTTCCATACACTTCGTCATAGTTTTGCCACACGTCTGATGGAACTGGGCATCGATATTCAAACGATCAGCGCCCTGCTTGGACATCAGTCAGCCAAAACAACGCTGGATTTCTACGGGCACAGTTTATCAGAGCGGCAGATTTACGCCGCCAGCCTGCTTGCCTCTTGCTGATAAGCCGTCAAAAGCCGTATGATGGCTCCTAAAAGTACGGTATAGCAAGGCTTTTTGCCCTGCCGCAAAGTCAGATATTTTGTGACAGCAACCGCACTGGCATGCAGTATTCCCCACGGTACCGTCTCTGTCCGCTTAATTCCACTTCCACGGACAATTTCGCCCAGGGTCGAACAGCGAACCCATTCCCATGTTTCGGGAATATCAAAAGGGATCTCATCCGCAATTGAGCGCACCTCAGTACCGATTTTCTCATAAGGAGTATTATCAGAATCAACATCAGAAAATGATGTCGATTTTGTGCACCGAGGGGGTTCGAATCCCCACTCTCCTTCGCTTATCGCCAGAAGGCAGCATCCAATACGCCTTCTGGAATGGAGAAAGAGTGTGACCCAGCAGCAAAAAGAGCAGATCTCTAAGCTCCGGGCATCCGGCGCCAGTTTCGGAAAGATTGCTTCGGCGCTCGGCATGTCCGTTAATACCGTCAAGTCCTACTGCAAGCGTAACCCTGTATCAGCGGCTCCTGTACTTGATCAAACGGCAGCCGTTCATACAGACCGTTGCCCACAGTGCAACGCTGTACTCAAGCAGTCGCCCGGGCATCGGCAGAAGCGGTTCTGCTCCCCAATGTGCCGGATGGCATGGTGGTCGGCACATCCGGAGCAGATGGTACGCAAGAATCTGTCCCGGGTTGAGTGTCTCCATTGCGGGACAGTGTTCCTTCAGTACGGCAACCGCCCGCGGAAGTTCTGCTCCCAGAGATGCTATTTTGCCCATCGTTATGGTCAGGGTGGTGATGCGCATGGCTGAGGAAGAGGCTCTCATGTGCTATCAGGCGACGATGCGCATTGCCCGGCAATGGCTGTGTTCGGGCCTGATTACGGCGGAGGACTACGAGAAATTTGATACAATCGTTGCCGAAAAGTTTGGTGTATCCGCCCGCAGTATCTGGCGCGATATTAACTTGATAAAGCTGCCCTCTGACGGTAATATGCCACCTACGAAAGGGGGTATCTCAAGTGGAACGCACCATTCAACTGGTTCAGCCGATGAAGCTGGCTGAACGAAAACTGCTCCGGGTTGCGGCATATGCACGTGTTTCGTGTGACAAGGATGCAATGAAGCATTCACTTGCCGCCCAGATCAGTTACTACAACGAATACATCCAGCGCAACCCCGATTGGGTCTTCGCCGGCATCTATGCCGATCCGGCCTGCAAAACGGGAGTGTTTCTGCGGGAGATCGCAAAACGGCTGATTGTCGGTCTGGAACCTCAGTTCCCGGATCTGCAGGAACGAATCGACCATATTTTCCATAAGCAGCTTTTCGGTATTGCAATTACAGAACTGACAAGTCTGCTTTCTCGAAGAGGTGTATATTGCTCAAAATATCCCAACAGCGAGTTTTCTGTTACACATTTCGACGATGCACAGGGAAATATTCGATTTAAGAGATTAAAGCACACATGGCAAGGCGGTAAATGCATCTTTTGTGGGGCTTCCCAAAGCGAGTACGACCGTAACGAAGCATTAGAACAGTATGCTTATGAAATGATTCATACCACCAAGCCTGAGGAGATTTTTAGCATGAAATTTAGGTCAGTTTACAAGGAACTACACGCAGACCGTGAAACGGGCTGCTGACAACA
>ERZ1673695.796-NODE-796-length-41580-cov-39.663672_pt1 | contig 41580 bp, 53 predicted proteins | sample MGYA00580225_ERZ1673695 | MGnify/ENA primary metagenome ERZ1673695 (study PRJEB41218, sample SAMN15661739) | gut metagenome | host: Homo sapiens | place: Canada: London | collected 2015-08-20/2019-03-30 | study: EMG produced TPA metagenomics assembly of... | reverse complement strand
AGTTCGAATCTCTCCATCTCCACAAAGGGTGTTGTAATGTTTTGATTTACAACACCCTTTTTCTTTTACACGTATATTTACACGCAAAAATTAAAAATAAACCTTATAGGGTGTCTATAGGATATAGACAAAGATATTGATTTTAGACATAAAAAATATGCTATATAAAGTAGATTATTTTCATTATATTTTTCACGATTTGAGCTCTCTGAAAAAACGAACGTCCGGACTATCACTAGCACGGACGTTCTACAATTTGTTAACCCGCCACTTATGGTAGCGGATTGACAAATGTATAATATTTATTTTGTAAAATCAATATTCATGCCGAAAATTTCGGCTATCGATTGCAATGTATCAAAGCCTACATTAAAAGCTCCCTTTTCAATCCGGGATATAGCATGCTGTTTGGTATTTATTTTTTCGGCCAATTCTGCCTGTGACATTCCGGCCTGCTCCCGGAGTTGAGCTATGCGCTTGCCGATCCTTATTCGCCCAGAATCTTTCCAGGTTTGAGTATTTTGTTAATAAGAAAAATAATAGTACATTTGTGCTACATGATCGTAACCAAACAAGTTACACAATATGGTCTCTGAAATATTTGAACTAATGTCTATCCGCGAACAGATATCTAATTTATCGGTTCGGGAGTCAGAACTCGTAAAACCAAAACTATCAGACCTATCATTAATTCCGTATTTACACAATTATTTTATCGATGCTTTTGGCATGGGAAACACCCGGAAGCTGGGAGCTATACAAAGAAAGAAGTTTGTCTTTATCATTGTCCTTCTTTATTCTCCGTCTACGTTGGCAGGAGGATGTTTAAACAGAGGGGTAAGGGATGGACTTGCTCATGCATTAAAGCTGAATGCTCCTTCGGCTGTGTCCAGGATATGTTCAGATTTGATTTTTTCTTATCAGCATTATAGGGATTTTAGACTTGATGTTGACAATAAAATTGCTTTAATGGAGGGTAAACTTCGATTCGATGGTTATCTGTAAAAGAAAAATGTGACAGAAACCAAACTGTTACGTTTTCGATTTGAAGTTATGCATGTCATCATAAGAGGCATGCTTAACTTTGATGAAAAGATTTTGTATGGCTCTCACTATCAAACAAGAAAAGTTTTGCAACTATTACCTTGAATGTGGTAACGCATCTGAGGCTTACAGGCGTGCATACTCTTGTGATAAAATGAAAAGTGAAACAATAAACATTAAGGCTTGCGAACTTCTTAGCAGCGGTAAGGTTTCGGTAAGGGTCAAAGAACTTCAGGCTGCTCTTCAGTCGCGTTCTGATTTAAATAAAGATGAAGCAGTTAATATACTGACAAATATAGCTCGTGCTAATGTTGTCGATATGTTAGAGATTAAACGGACGGAGAATTATCGTATATTTTTAATAAAGGATCTTTCGAAATTACCTATTCATTTTCAGCTAGCTATACAATCAGTAAAAAGTACAGAGAAAGGATTTGAGGTTAAGATGTACTCTAAGATAGATGCTTTAGACCGGTTATCAAAGATGATGGGATGGGACGCTCTGGAGAAGAAGGATATTACCAGCAACGGCAATCCTATTAATACCGGTATTCAAATAGAAGTAATTGATAGGAGGGATCAAGTAGATGAAGATTCAGACAACTAAAATATACGCTGAAGTACAAGGTGCTCTTAATGCTGGCTATAAGATAGTATCTGCACAAGGGTCATCCAGAAGTAGCAAGACCTACAATATACTTATATTCTTGCTGGCGTACGTTATTCAGCATCCTAAATGCTCTTTGTCTATTGTTCGTAAAACATTGCCTGCGCTGAAAGGGTCTGTTTTCAGAGACTTTAAAGAGATAATGCAGGACAAATTTTTGATGTGGGATAACCGGAGTATGAATAAGTCTGATATGGTTTATACTTTGCCCAATGGATCATTTATAGAGTTTTTTTCAACCGATGACGAGCAGAAGATTAGAGGTCGCAAGCGGAATATTTTATATTGTAACGAAGGGAATGAAATTTCTTTCTTGGAGTGGCAACAACTCATTATGCGTACAACCGATTTTTCCATAATAGACTATAATCCATCTTTTTCTGACGAACATTGGTTGTGCGAATTGAATAAAGATTCTCGTACTTATCATTTTATCTCAACATACAAGGATAATCCTTTTCTAGAACAAACGATCATAGACGAGATAGAATCTCTTGAACATAAGAATAAAGTATTATGGACTGTTTATGGTTTAGGCTTGCAAGCTATGGCCGAAGGTTTAGTTTTCCCTGAATTTGAGATTATTGATGAATTTCCTGCAAATGCAAAGCAGGTTGCTGCCGGTCTGGATTTTGGATACAGTTCTGACCCTACGGCTATCGTCAAATGCGGAATACTTGATGGTAGGCTATATTTAGACGAACAATGCTATCGCACTCACATGCTAACAAGTGAGATAATTAAAGAGTTAAAAAAGTTGGGGCTGTTTGTTTACGCAGATAGTGCCGACCCTCGGTTAATACAGGAGATTGCTAATGCGGGGATCATCATCTTTCCGGCCGACAAATATAAAGGCTCTGTCATGGGAGGATTATTTAAGATGATGGAGTATAAATTGTGTGTAACAAAGCGATCTGTTAATTACATCAGGGAGTTAAAAAACTATGTTTATGAGCAGAACAAAGATGGCAAGTTTATAAATCAGCCTATTGATGCTTATAACCACCTAATTGATGGTACAAGATATTATACGATAGGTAAGCTGTTAGGCAAGGTCTTAACATCAAAGCAATATAGTAAAGGGGATTTAGGTATATATTAAATTTAAACATATGAACTATTTTGAGTCACTATTGCAATTATTTCAGAATAAGATACTCAATTCGCTTGGGGTTGAACGTGATTTGATACAATTGATTAAAGATAAAGATATTAGTCGAGCAATAGATCTGATGCAATGCAGAGATGAAGATGTTGATACGGCCATAAAAGAATACGATCCTGCATTACACGAAGTAAATAGAAGGGATAATAAACCAAGATCGGGACAATCTCCTTATATCACAGAAAAATTATCTCGTTCAAGGCAGAGATATATAAATGAGGTTGAATTATTCTTTCTATTAGGGCAACCAATCACATGGGAAGCAACATCTGAAAATACTGATGACGCGTTTCAAGCATATAATGATTTTATTGATAGCACGCGTTTTAATACAACTATGCGTCAAGCAAAACGTTTAGCCGGAGCAGAAACGGAATGTGCTAAAGTTTATCATATATATCAAGATGAAGGGAAGCCTCAGGTAAAAGTAAAAGTTATATCTAGGTCGAACGGATATATTTTACGTCCATTGTTTGACCAATGGGATAATCTTATTGCTTTTGGCTATGGCTATGCATTACTTGAAAATGGTAAATCTGTGGATCATTTTGATATAGAGACTCCTGATTTTATTTATAGATGTAAAAAACAGAATATAGGATGGGAAGTAGCTCCTATTGTGAATCCATCTGGTAAAATAAATGTTATATATTACCGTCAAAACAAAGCTTGGGACGGGGTTCAGAATAGGATAAACAGAGAAGAATTTGCTGATAGCAAAGCGGCGGACTCAGTGAATTATTATTCAGACCCAAAATTGTTAGCTACGGCAGATGTCCTTGAATTATCTAAAGGAGGAGAGACTAACAATGTGGGAGAAGTTATAAAATTGGCAAATAAAGAATCAAGTATGGTAGAATATCTGGTTCCTCCAGAGTATTCAACTATGAAAGAGGCGGAAAAGAAAGATCTTTCTGCCAGTATATTATTTGATACATTTACTCCTGACTTTTCATATGAAAATATGAAAGGATTAGGGACTTTATCAGGAGAAGCCTTAAAAAGAGCTTTGGCTTTAGGGTATATGAAGCGAGATAATTTAAAAGAAATATATGATATACTTGTTGATCGAGAAAAAAATCTCATACTGGCAATTATGATGAATGTCACTCATATTGGATTGAGAGAACAGCTGTCGCGTTTGAAGGTGCAACATAAATTTTCGGAACCTTTTGCTGAAGATAAGGAAAAAAATACAGATATGATAATAAGATTGTATAGTGCTCGCCTCATATCTCTACAGACAGCAGTTAATATGCTGTCATTTACAGATAAACCGGAAGAAGAAATAGTGCAAATATTGAGAGAGAAACAACAAAATCAAAATAACAATGAAAGCAATAAAGAAGATAATCAGTCCGGTCAAAATAACACAAGTGCAGGACAAGGCAATCAAAGGGCGAATAGAGGTGAAAATAACGCTTAAAAAGTGGTATATCTGGTATTTATATATAACAACAATCATTAATTATATATTTTATGGCAGCAACAATATTAAATAGTACAAAGCAGGGAGACAAGTATGTAAGTGAGTCTTTTGAGATGACATCTGATAATGCAGGCTTGCAAGTGACAACAAAAGATGACAGTGATGTCCTTGTTGAGATTAGTCTTGATGGTGCAACATGGCAAATTGCAGCGTTTAATCACAGAGGAGTCAAAAATGTGGTTGATGTTATCAGCGGAGGCAAAGCCGGGCTGAAAGTAAGAATAATTACAACAGCAGAACCATTATCAATTCAGATCCTGCAATGATAATCCTAAGTCATACAAATTTATCGGGCATTAATCTCGGAGGGATAAACCTCTCCGAGATTAAGCTAGGCATGCCTAGCGGAAAAGGTTCAGGAGGAGAAGAAACTTTTGACCCAGCATCCTTTGATCAAGCATGGACTGTAACAGGTAAAACGAATGATGACGAAGATCGTGCTACAATTAAGAACCTTTCTGGCAATGGGAATGATTTGGTGTTGAGTAATTTTGCATTCTCTGAAGATAGTGGGTATGGATTGTATCACTCAATTTTTTATAAGAAAACTGATATTGAATTTTATAGTAAATCTAAAATATCTTTTTCAAAAACTCAGTTGGATGCACAACAATACGAATCAGCAACAATTATTGCACCATTAACATCAGACTCTAGTTTTAATATAAAAATAAAAGTTAATGGATTGAAAGAAGGAGTTAGACTTAAATGGGGGTGGGGAAATTCATATGTAAATATTACTGAAGATGGAACTCACATTTTGGAAAAACCTGAGAACGGTATAAGACATTTAATTATAAATTTTGATTCAGAGTTTGACCCTGATCACATCATCACCATCGAACAAATACCTGACTACGAAGGATACTTGGTTACTGATGGAGTGGATGATAAGATACAAAGCAGTAGTTTTGAATTGGATAAGGATTGGACTATCATAGGTGACTGGATGTTGTTTGAAACTCCAAAATATATTGCTGCTGGTATAATAAAAGCACCGAGTCTTTATTTGTATAATAGTTCTAGTGGTTTGCAATTTTTCATTAATACAAGTCAATTGCCATTTAATGTTAATGATATTAAATCTGTTAATGCTATTTGTTCAGATGGAAGAATATATACTAATGACTGGAATGAGGTTATTGGTGAATATGGAAATGTTACTTCAAGTAACTCACCATTACTTATAGGTTTTAATTCTAATAATCAAAATTTCATCAAAACGGCATTTAAAAACTTATCTATCTACAATGGCAAAGTCCTGACTAAAGACCAGTGCATCAAAGCATATAACTATTTACAAACCCTAAAAGAGAAGTAATATGAAATATATCGTATTACCAGCAGAAATACTAGCTGAAGTTACACAAGAAGCATTGGATTACTTCCATCTGTCTCCTCGTTACAGTATTGACGGATCAGAGGTGATTATGAAAGTAGACAATTATGAAAAACTGTTTCCATCGGTCATGACTCTACCGGAAACAGGAGAAGAATATCAGGTCCCATATCCGGTGTATGAGGGAGATATCCTTGATAATTTGCTGAATTCGAAAGAATGGAAAAATGAAGAACTCCCTATATAATGGCAATGGCCCTAACTTCACAGTCCGGACCATTAATCGTTGAAATCCCCTAATGGGATGTGTAAAGGTAGCGAATGATGTCAAATGCGGCAAAATTTACTACCTTTTTAATTAAAATGTAACAGTTCTCAAAGTGTTACGTTTCTCTTGTTCAAATATTTCCGCTCATATTTACTTACCTGTAATTTTATGCTATAGAATTAAACTAAAGTGTATAAAGTATGAAAGACAAAATTTTCAATCTCTTAAAACAAACTTATTCGAGTTTTGGGTTAAGTGATGATATCTTACAGGGACAGGCCGAAGCTTTGGCTAACACAGGGCTTGTAACTGATGACAATTTACAGGCTGTTATTGATGGTCAAAAGCCTTTCCTCTCTTCGCTGCAAAGCGGTATTGACAAACGTGTGACAGACGCTGTTAATAAAACGAAGGCAGAAAAGAAGGAGGGCGCTGCTGCTGGGGGCGAGCAGACAAAAACAGAACCCGATTTACAGAAGTTGATTGAAGAAGCAATTGCGGCAAAGCTATCTCCTATCCAAGAAGAACTAAACGCTTACAAAGCAAAGGAACAGCAAGATGCAAGAGCTAATATGATCGCTTCTAAAGCGAAAGAACTAGGAATCCCTGAATGGAGAGTTAAAGAAGGGTTTGCTATATCGGAAAATATGGATGAGACGGCTGTTTCGTCTTATTTAACAAATGTAAAGCAGAATCTTGTAACAAACAATCTGGAGGGCAAGCAAGGCAATCCATTGTTATCGACAGGGGAGGCCACCAAAGAAGAAGTAAAAAGTATTGTTGACACAATGATTAACTAAAAAAGAAAAGAAATGGCAGTAGCAAATTTAAGAAATGATCCGACTGGCATTATTACGGGTAACGACAACATTGTTATTGTTAACCATTTTGATGGGATAAGAGGCGGTCGCACATTAGATGTTACCGGTTTTACACAAAAAATAATAAATGCAGGTCATGTCATCATCAAAGATGGAGACAAATATAAGCCTATGCCTCTTAACGAAAAAGGAGATGCATATGGTGATCTCCCCGAGAGTGCATCTTATGTGGGGTATTTGGTTGCTAGTATCCCCACTAATAGACCTTTTGCGGCTATTATGACAAGAGGCACTATTAACCCTAAGGCGGCCCCTTTTAGCATGGGGGCTATCCTTGCTGCAATAAAAACGGCATTACCTTTAATTGATTATCAGGAGGACTAATATATGGAACAGTCAATTTATTTTGAATATATTCAAAAATATTTCCCGCAGTTGGTTTTGGGGATTGTAGAGAAGTTAAATGGTAAAAATCAGACTGCTTTATCCTATATGTTTAAGCAGCTCCTTACACCTACTTATTCGGTTGATGGGAGATGGGATATTCTAACGGGTACTTATACACGTGTGGCGGCAGATGTTGTAGCTATGGATTCTCCTCTTCCCCTGAAGAAAAGAGATTCTTTGAGTAGGGCTGGTGGTGATTTGCCTAAATTGGGTATCGAAATGTATCTGAACGAAAAACAGATGTCTGATATTGATGCCTTAATAGCTCAAGGCATGGATATCAATACGATCGTTCAGAAAATATTTGAAGATACTCCTCGTGTAATTCAGGGTATTTGGGAACGGATCGAACTGATGTTCCTTGAAGGTTTATCTACTGGTATAGCATTAGCCGATACGGACAATGTTGGAACAGGAATAAGGGTAGATTATGGATATTTGACTGAAAATCAGTTTAAGGTTGATATTGTTTGGCAAGGAAATACAAGTACATCCAAACCATTGGATGATATCAAGAAAGTTATGGACAAGGCCGAAGAAGATGGAAATACTATCATTGGCGCTTATGCTGATCAAGATTGGTTTGACAACTTTAATGCCTCTGATCAGGTGAGACAACAATTTGCTTTCTTGCAAGGGTTTGCTGGTGATAAAGGGATTATTCCGCTGCTGGATAATACACAGTCAAATAGGGTGCTGTCTTCAAGATATGGATTTACAGTAACCAAAATTGATAGAACTGTCATTACAGAAAAAAACGGAGTTCGTACAGCGCAAAGACCTTGGAAAAAGGGAACTATTGTATTTGTTTGTGATGCTTCTGTAGGATCTCTTGTTTGGACTCGATTGGCAGAGATGAATCATCCAGTTTCAAATGTAGCTTATCAAACTGCTGATAATTATATTTTGGTCTCAAAATATCGGGTAAACCGTCCATCTCTGAAAGAGTTTACGACCTCTCAGGCCCGAGTAGTTCCAATTATATCTAATCCAGATAGAATTTATACTCTTGATACAAAAGAAGCTGAAACGGCCTCTTCTGTAAAAGCAAGATCAAAAGTATCGCAATGACAACATTGGACTACATAAAGCAGAGTTTTTCCTACATCGGTAAAATATCCGATGTAGGAGCTTCTAAATTCGCTCTTGATAATGGATTTGATATAGATAGGGTGATTACATCTGAAGATATGAAAGCAATTTCTGCATCAACAGACAGCTTTGTTAATAACAATATCTTACATCCTGAATCAGTAAATGAAAATGGGTTTTCTGTGTCTTGGGGGGCAGACTCTATTAAGAGCTATATCAAGCTAATGCTTAAAAAATATGGTATAGAGTTAAACGAAGAGACCTCTGCTTTAGTAGGTCTAGGTGTTGTTTCTTCTTATATGGATTATTGATATGTATTTTGCGCCTCACATATTAGAAAAAAAGGTTTACATCGAACCGGATCGGGATGACAAAGGGAATACCATTCCCGGAACCGGCGGTGATACCTGGGAAACAATTGGTCCGTGTCGATGTGATGACAATGGTTCCGGTAAGCAAATCGGGGTCAATGGTAAAATGGTAACTTATAATTACCATATAGTGATTGCGGGTCAAATAAAATTATCTGAAGATGATTATGTGAGGGCATTAGAGCAAGATGGTTCCGTTAGGGGCGAAGGAAAGGTTATCAAGCCAGGTAAATGTAATTTTTTGAACTATTCAGAGGTATGGGTTTAGGTATAAAGACTAAATATGATTTTTCGGACCTTAAGAAAGCTAAGGCACAGCTTAAAAAAGAGGTAACTAACGATATGCGTATAGCGGGTGACCTGTATTTAAATGTCGCAGTTACTAAAGGCTCTTATCAAAATAGGACCGGAAATCTTCGTAGCTCAAATGCTTATGCTATTACTAATGATGGTAAAGTGATAGAGGAAAAGGTTGCTAATACATTTAGTAAGACAGATGCTCAGAAATATGCTTTGCGGGCGATACAAAATGCCAGTAAAGCGGGTGACTCTCTTATTCTCGTGAATGGTATGCCTTACGCCTCCTACGTGGAGAAAAGAAGATTTGATGTATCGTCAATGGCTTATATTCAAGCCGCTGACAAGTTAGGGGCAAAAATAAAATGATGACAATTGAAGACATAAAGGATATGCTCTATAAGAAGGCTACAGCAGTCTTTCCCGGTATGCCGGCATACAAAGAAAAGCATCCTACTTACAAGAAAAAACATGTCCCTGAAAGAATTGTTGTCAATGTTCTTGGCATGACGAATACGCCCTGGTCGAAAGGCTATGCTAATGTCAACATCTTTGTCCCATATGATCCAAATGTCAATTATCCGGCTCCCAATAGCGCAAGACTGAACGAGATTCAGAAGATTGCAGAAAAGGCGTTTTTCAAGGGATATTTTGAATATGAAGGTCATAAAGGAACCTATACCATAGACGAATTAAGCACAGAAGAAGATCCGGAAACAGATTCTTATTTTGTGAATGTGAGATTATTTTTTAAAGTAGCAAATTTTAAACTGAGATAATATGAATGCAGTAGGTATCAAACGATTGTTATATGCAGATCCGTCGAAGGTTACCGGAGATTTGACTCCAGCTATGCTAAAATCAATTTTAGAAGATGCAGATACGGAAGAAGTGACCAATGTGCATCAAGACACCTGGTCAATGGACGAATCGGAAGCATCGGTTACGCGATACAACAATCAACTAACAAAGAAACCTTACCGGCAGTCTGCGGAGCTGGGAGAGGTTACAATGAACTTCACCATTGGTGAATATGATTTCAAAACCAAAAAGAATCTTATGGGCGGAGAAGTCATTACCAAAACCGGAGGGGAAGCAATAGGGTGGAAGCGCTCAAGAACATACGAAGAAATCCACAAGTGCTTAATGGCATTGACGGAAGATGACGTATGGGCGGTATTCCCGAAAGGGGCTGTTGTTACCCGTGAGGCTGAAACAGATGGTGCAACAGGATTGGCAGTTGTCGGGACAGCAATGGAGCCTGAAAATACAGCTATCAGTACAGAATACTGGTATTATGACAAAGAAGTTCAGTCTTCATCTGGTATTTAATAGGTTGGTTTAGGTTTTCAATTGGGCGGGGTTTTATCCTCGCCCTAACTATTTAAAATTATGAACAAAGCAGCTAATATCGTAGCAGAATCACTGACAGGTGATAGGTTTGTTACAATAGTGTTAAAGGGAGAGGGGCATACTGTTTACCCTCCTGTAATAAAAGTGCTTTTAAGGGCAATACAATCGCTTGCAAAGATTGAGGTCCCGGATAAAGCCAATTGGATTGACGCCCTTTTTTCTATCCCTGGCAATGTGGAGCGCATAATAAAGGCTTTAGCTATTATTATTGCCGGTAACGTAGATGATTGGGAAAACAAGTCTAAAGAAATTGTATCATCCTTAAATGAATCGACCCTGGAAGAATTAAAAGAAGCATTCGGCAAAGTCGTCAGCCTAATACATGTAGACGATTTTTTCGATTGTGCCGCCTTAGCGAAGAGCGTAGCAAGGATGGCGGCGGAACCCAGGTAATAGGAAACGACACAATGTTCGGTCAGATTGCCAGCATAATGGAAAATCTGCATTTATCATATACGGAAGTGTATGAGGTTATCCCTTATCAAAACTTGCTTATGATGCAAAAGGATAAGCTAAGAGTATGTTACGGAGAGAAGATAAAGAAATCGTCCGGCGGTGACATGATGGCTCGTAGAAGGGGTAAAAAATGATGAATGATCGATTGGAATATCTCATACAGTTACAAGAGGCAAACCTTCAGATATCGGCTAATAACAATGTTTTATTACAGCGTATATTGGCCGGTATGGACGAAGGTAATGCCTTTAACCGTGGTGTAGCTGAAAATGTAACAGCGTATTATGCTATTCAAGCAATTGAAAAGGCAAGGAACAACATGCCTGATTAAGTATTCCGTCTTTATAAGCATCTAACATCTATCATAATTTGTCTGTGTTTAATATCAATTCATAATCACCTTGTAACATACCATCAGGTTTGATATTTAGTTCTTTACAGGATTCAAGGTAAAGATCAATAGCTTTATATATATTATTTTTGATGTCTATCAAGCTATCTCCAACGGTGACGATAGGCAGTCCATCGACATAAGCACTCAAGTTACTACCTGCATTTTCTACTATTACTTCAATAATATTCATGCGATAAAAATATTAATAAATATTGAAATATAAAATATGCGTCCTGGAAAAGTTTTATAAAACAAAACCCTCCGGCCATATTACCGGAGGGCATCTGAACGGACACGTTGGGTACGAAAGACTCCATCGTGCTAGAGTTCGCTATTTGGTTTTTATGTAGCAGCTTTACCTGGTATCGAACAGCAAACGCCATTAACAACGCTTTCCCCGATCATCTTTCCAATTGCGTTCATGCAATGGATGAGTCCATCCGAAAACTCTTCTCTTTCTTCTATGTAATCAATGCCGGCTTGTTCGCCAATAACATTCAACTGTTCTTCGAAAATAATACTAGCTTCACGCATCTTGATTAATGCGTTCATTAGGTCTAAATTGACCTTTATTTCTTTTGCTTCCATGTGCAATACTTAGGTTTAATTGTTTGTAAAAAAAGGTGTAACAATGGCTGTACGTCATTACTCCGTACCTCGATAATATGTTGTGATATAATCTGTTAGTTCGTCATTTCTCTTTCGATTAGAGGAAGAAAACTATGCTTTTTTAGCTCCTCATACAAGAACAGGCGTCCTTTTTGCGTCCATTCAGTATTTAGGCTAACGTCTGGACTACCGTTTGTATGAGTATAGTTATGAGTAGTGCTATGAACGTATCCTTTGTTCAAATACTTTCCGTATAAGATCCATTGGTTACGGACTTTGTGTTGTATTCCCAGGTCACGCAGTAACAAATTGAATTTTCTTGCACTCATTCCGTAATCCTGCGCTATTTGTGTAACCAAGACGGTTTGTTTGCTCTGAAGGATCACACGAGTGTACTCGCTTTGTTTTTGTAGTTCGACATTCTCGGCTTTTAGCTCGGTTATCTCTTCCTCCTTCTGCATAAGCTGCTTTTGTTGTGCTTCGATCTGTATCTGCTGTTGTGCGGCCAACATTAAGGCTTCACCGAAGGATTGGGGAACCGGAAATTGTTGCTGAATGGAATAGCTTCCTGTTTTTCTGATTGTAGGTAATACATCTTTAGTTACCCAATTTTTGTATGATTTTGCATTAGGTAGCTTACTGGACAATATTAATGCATATAACCCACTTTCGTTTACATAAGTCATTGACTGAGTGCCTCTTTTTGTAAGGGTGTCACGTTTCGTTACATCCTCCGAATCAACATGATCTTGTACGGCTTTTCTACCATTGGAGTAACCAAGTTGGTTACAAACATCGGACGCACAAAACAAAGGGTTACCCATTTCATCTGTAATGACGCGGATATCGCCAAACAGCGGAGAGTTAAAGACCTGAACTTCGCTCGTGTCGTGAGCTAACGTAATTTGCACGGTACTATTATTCCCGTTCAAATAACTTTCATTCGGTTGTAGCATGAAATGAAATTATTTGAGTTAAATAACAAAAGACAGGCGAATATCCTAGTTTGCTACAACCTATTATTGCCCAGGGGCCATAATACACGGATACTGCCTGTCTATATTTCTTTAATATAGTTCCCTTATGGGTATAAAAAATCCCATAGGCATAGATTATAATAGATTGTAGCACTGCAAAAGTAAACATACTTTTGAAATGAACAAACATATTAGAACAGATTTTTTTATAATCCATTTCGGAGGATTGGACCGTACCTAACACAGCAATAGGAGTGCTGTTTGAGTAATTTTCATTCAAGTGTAGCATAAACAATGAAAATTAATAGTTGATAAATAAAGAAAGCAGAGAGTTTCTCCACGTTGCTACACTTCCATATTGGCTTAGGGGCGAATATGTACGGAGAAACCTCTGCTTATATCTTAGACAGATGTTTACAATAGGGCATAAAAAATCCCCTAACCAAATATGTATATAAAAGTGTAGCACCGCAAAAGTGCGTACATTCATCGACATATCCAAATTTTTAATCATATTTTTCATAAAATCTTTACTTTTAGTGTATAACATGGGCTGTGCGGAATTTAAACGCACCTCCAATTGGCTGAATATCAGCTAGTATTTAAAATGGGTTTAAAGGATACTACGCTGTGTTTTCAGTGTAGCAACTATAGTTTATGTTCATAACAATCTTTTATTTGGTTATTAAATCCCAGAAAAATAGCAATGGTATACTTCGAAGTAAGGCTTAATAAATATCGCCGGTTCTCTGACTATAATTAAAAACAAAATCAGTATTTGATTTGTTATTAGAAAAAGAAGATCGAAAACTACCTTTGACAGATTGAATTTTATGCTTGATTCAGAAAGATTACAGCCAATATTCTTCCTGGATAAAGCTTTTGTTGTGTCTAATAGTTTAGTAACCAATGCTATGCTTCTGAGACTTATAACTTATGTCCGTTTTATAACTTGCCTCTATTTAATATAAAGTAAGTTTACTTGTGTTTAGTACTCTTAGTAATAAAAGGACTATTTAACTGTTAGACCATTTTAGCCAGTTTCCCGTCTGAGGGATTGCCTCCAAACAGATGGTTGATATAGGCTAGACCTTTTTGAGTGACCAACGTCTTTGTCACAACAAATCCAGGGTGATTATCTCGCTCGATAAACTTTTCTTTCATTTCAAAGTAACCGGCATTGACAAATCTTTGTTTGGGCTCGTTCCGGTTAGAAAAGAAGACACCTGCTTGTCTCAGCTTTTGGAACAGGGTATTACGTCCGAATCCCAGCTTTAGGATTTTAGCGGCCATACCGATATCAACTTTGTCGTCGGTGGCAAATGCGGCATCTGCGAAGTTGGCTTTTGGCTGGAGCTTGGCGATCTGGGATTCCTTTTGTTGATTGTCGGCTTCAAGTTGTTTCAGCCGTTCTTCCCGCTTCTTCAATGTTTCCTGAGCAACGAGCAAAGCGCGGGCCATAATTTCATCGGGAGTATCGTCTTCTCTTGTTGCCATGTATCCTCCGGTTGTTCGTATGGTTCGCAGGATTTCTTTGATGCCTTTCTTAAACTCTTTGGCTATCGGTTTCCTAGATTGCATTAGCAATTCATATAAACCATCTTCGGTTAAAAGCCACATTTGACGATTTTGACCTGACCGGAAGATTGTTCTGGTCACCTTTTCTCCTTCATCAACAGATTGTAGCATCTTGTTTATACTTTCACTATCATATTCTATCCATAGAGCAATATCTCTAGCCAAAAACAATGGGTTTTCTATTGATCCATAAACATCAATCTGTTTACCTAACAAGGTGGCTGTCTGAAGTAGTTCAACTTTATCGCAAATAATTTTCACTTCAGGTTTTTCTCCGAAGGTTAACTCCTGGCTTTCCATCCATTCCGCCAATTCACTATTAAAGGATCTGAAATACATCAATGCGAGTTCAAGTACCAATATTGTTGCACCTATGATGCATTTATTAACCTTCATGTTATGGCTGGATGCGTAGTTGTTTACTATTTCCCGATTGTCCCTAAGCCATACGGCTACACCGGTTCCAACAACTGTGCTCAATCCTTTGCATTCGACATAAATACGTTTTTCGTACTTGCAGTAAGGTATTTTTGCTCCTTTGTAGTCAAAATAATAAAATCCGTTGTTTGTTAATTCAGTATTTTCCATAACTTTGTACTGTTTTTTGTTTTCCGCAAAGGTGGCTTATGTCACCGATGCGGATTTTGGTTTTAATAAAGAAGGGCCCCACCTTTTCATCATCCTATTGTGGCAGTTGAATGATTACTCAGATAGAGCCCGAATGTCTTATTACGGTAACTGCCACGTAACCGTCAAATCTCATAACACAAAATTATGAAGCACCAAATGCCCAACCCAATTTTTTACCCTCAGAAACGTAACAGTTTCCGAAATGTGACCAAAATTTTTTAATGCTCTTGTTTTCATACGAATTATATATTAAATAGTTTATAGTATCTGATTAATCACCGGAGTAAGCCCGGTTTGCATACAAGCTACTCATACCAACATGAGACAATACAACATTATGCTTTATTTCTTCCATCTGCTTTTGAAAAGCTGCTCTCTGTTCAGCCAAGCGGACCATGTTCTTAGCTGAAGCCCATGCTTGTTTCAAACATGATCCGAACGTCCTACCGTACTGCTTACATTCCTTATATAATGTATGAGCCGATTTCATGATTTCGCTTTTGTTATATTTCTGTGTTGTCATAATTATTTTTAGCTATTTCTAAATTATCGTGATGCAAATATAGGTATATCTAAATTGTTCGGCAAAATTAATTTATGAAATAAATGTTAATAATTTAGATTAGGCTAAATTATTTGCTTTAATGTTTAGCTATTGCGGAATAATTTCTATTTTTGTCTCAAATTTAAATTTTAGACAATGCTAAAAATTAAGGAAATTTGCAAAGAGCGAAATATGCCATTATCCAAATTGGCGGAAGAGTTACATATAACTCCTGGTGCGTTAAGTCAGAATATAGCTGGTAGAGTCGGCCTTGATAGGCTAGAAGAGATCGCTGAAATATTGGGTGTGAATGTTAAAGAATTGTTCTATGATGATGGAATTTCCGGCTTCATCAAGGCGAAAGGAGTCATTTACGAGATAAAATCACGTCAAGACATAGAAAATTTGCTGAAATCTATTCAATAAGCCTAAAAAACATATTTTACAGCACTTTTTTATCATTTTGTTACAGTTTATCTTGGCTGGTTAAGGTTGGCTAAGTAATTTTGCACCGTAAACTTAACCTATAATATAATTGTAATGATGAATAAAATAATAGTACTATTAACTATACTTATCGTATTTTCTGGTTGCAGTAAAAGTGATAATGAAGATGGAAAAGAGTATATATCAACACAATATGATGATTGTAAGGAAATAGAAGGATTGCTATTTCAGACTAGACTATCAGAGAGTAATGCTGTATTAAATATAAAAAAAGATAATTTGGTTATTGGAGAAATAACATGGCCAATAGAAGGGGGAACATTACAAACATTCAATTTAATAGAAGGAAGCATCAATAAAAAAATAGAAGGCGTATATATTCAAAATTACAAAGTCGTTAGTGATAATGTATATATGCTTATCAGGTATCTTAATGAATCAGAACTGGAGTATGGTATACATGAACTTTTGCATATAAAAGACAATAAATTAGTAAACAATTCATTTATAAAAAAACAAATCACAGATCATTCAGGGATACCATGTCAACTCAAAGAATGGTATGATGGAAGCATTCTTGTTCAAAACAATCCTGCAATGAATCCATATGAAAAGGGGAATTTTTTTCTGTTGTTCGATAAAAATCATAATCTTTTATTGGATGATCAAAGTGGATTCCCTATAGGAGAGTACATTGTAGATATGTATAAGGAATTATTTTTTAACGTAGGGACTGTATATGAAGGACCAGATGTTCCCTATAAACAGCGTGTAGCACTAATATACCAAGATATAAGAAAAGGAAAGTATCAATGGATTTACGAAATATATAAAGGTGATATGCCTGTAAAAATAACAAATAAAGAAATAAGCGTTAAAGACAATATGGTCATTGGTAACGTCCAGTGTATATTAGAAAACGGGGATAAAATATATAAAGATTTAAAAATTGATATCAATACCGGAGAAGATATATAGTTATTGGGAGAAATATTGGATAAAACGTAAAATATCCGAAGAAACTTCAAGGGTATTACAAAAAATAAATAAGTATTTTGGAAATAGTTCAAGGGAAATAATAAAATTGATTTATTCTCTTTTCTTTGACTACTTTAATAAATTAACATAATCTGTGTATAAACTTAACCTATAGTAAAATGAAGAAGATATTGTATGCCATCTCGACGATGGCTTTATTGCTTTGCGCATGCTCGAAAGATGAAAAAGAGGAAATGCCTATAGAGATACCAACCCTAAGCCCTATTGAGCAGTTTTTAGAAGGCAATAACCTTAACCCCACTCAGAGAGAGAATATTAACTCAATTGGAAAACTTATTGATTTGAATCAACATAGGATAGTACTTGGCGAAAGGAATCATAAGGCATGGATCTCCAAATTTGATGCGAACGGGAAAGAGGTTTGTTCATCAGACTTTAATCCTATCTCTCCTTGGAAGTATTCTTTTTTCAACTCAACTTCTTTTTTGTATACAGATAATAGATATTTATTTGTCAGAGGCCTTTGCTCAAACTCGTTAGGCTTAGGTTCTGAAAATCTAAAGGAGTTTGCATCTATTATAGACGTAAATACATGTAATCTGTTAGATATGTTTGATGCCCCTAGCAGCAACAATAATTTTAATTATCATGTGGAATCTTCAAATGGCAGATACTTAATCATTCGAAGTAATATAGAGATTGGAAATACTTTTTATGTTGTAGGCAATCTAGGTAAAATCCTTTATACTAGAGAGTGGGGAAACAATGAAGAGTCTTTTTTTGGAAGTTATTACAACAAAGATATAATGATCTTTTTAGAGGACGAAGTTGTAGCTCCTGCTATATCCAATGATAAATATTTTAAACCATACAAGATCGTCAACCTTAAAAATTGGGAGTTGATAAAAGAGTTTGATAAAGAAGAATTGAAGCCTCAGGGGGATTATTTCGGACAAGAAAACATTGTATACAGTGTAGATACTACTTATCTTGACGGCAACAATATCAAATATGTGTATAGTGAGAAGAAAATAGAAAGCGATCCTATATCCGGAGTAAAACAGGATAGACTCCTGAATAAGTATTATTATAACATAGATATAGATAATTACAAAGTTACTTATATGGGAAAGGTTGATTAAATTATCTTTTCCCCTTTGGAAATACACCTCCTCCGGCAAGTCCTACGAGGTTTCGTACCAGATGTGATATAGCCCGGGGAGCCGGGCTTTTTTATGCCCTGACCATAAATTATATTCCTGTATATATAAGAAAAGGCGGTGAAAAATCAATCTCACCGCTTTTAAAATATGCCTCCTGAGAGGACTTGTGTAAACAAATGCCAAATTAAAGTTGCACGGAAATTAATTCTTTGCCTGCCTTATGAATAGCTTGCTCTATTTTAGCTTTTTGTGTCTCTGAAGCAAAAGCGATCCGTTGTTTGTACTGACGCATCAAAGAGGGATTAATACCGGCATATTTCGCAAAGGTAGATACGCTTATGAATTTGAAACATTCAAAGAATGAAGCAATATCATATTTATATTCAAAATCAATACTACGTAACGTATCAGGAACATCTTTGCCAATCTCAGCCAGCATTGTTTTGTAATCCTCTAACGCTAATCTTAAAGATTCCTTTGCTTCGTCAACCGTTTTACCTTGGCCATTTAAACTGAATCCATCAAATTCGGGAACATAAATACTTATAGTCTTATCGTCCCACATTTCTACAATAGCTGTTGTTTTCATAGGCTGTTTATTTATTATGTAAACAAATGTGCGGGTCATTTAAGGCCCGCATCTTTCATCATGCTGTTCAATGTTCCGCCTTTTACTTCTTTAGCTCCATGTCGCCAAACCCGAAAGTATTTACCCGTCTTTGGGCTGTACCATACATCGTGTTCTTTGCCATGGCTCACGAAGTAGCATCCTATTTTAGCAGCTTTCTTCAAGAACTCTGTTGTTTTCATATCAAAGAGCATTTGTTTACAATGCAAAGATAACATATTTGTTATAACAAGACAATTATATTCGTGATATTTATAACATATTTGTTATTAATTAACATTGCATAGTTTTTCACGAGGCTAATAATAGATGTCGCAAGATCCCGGGGAACTGGGCTTTTAGCGAGAGGGAATGAAACAAGTATTTAATTAACAATATATTATCCATAATGTGAATGTATTTGTAATTACATTTAATTTGTTTCAATATGTATTAACAAAGTCTTGCTTTTGGCATTTATGATACGTATCTTTGTCACGTAATTATAATGTCAAACTTAAATCATAAGGATATGATTCGTACAATTCCAAATCCAAGAGTTAGCGTTGATGATATAAAGCGCTTTAGAGAGGTTATGCGAAAATGTGTAACAAGGGATTTTACGGATGAAGAAAAAGACAAGATTGAGTCCCGTAAAATTGAAATGAAAAGAGTAGATCAAATTGTAAGGCAAAACAATGGAGGTAAAAATCCCATCCTTGGATATTAATTATTCGGTTCATCAGCTTTGTTCTACAGATGACCTTTCAGACTTCTCATGTGGTGATGTTGAATTAGATAGATTCTTTCATAAAGAAGTATGTCTTTGCATGAAATATAAGTATGTCACTGCGTATTGCGTCAAAGATCAAAATGAATTAATCATAGCGCTGTTTACTTTAGCTCATGACACAGTGGTATTATCTACTGAAGAAGAAAAAGAAGATTTTATATTAGATTCTTCTCAGATTATTAATGAAGAATATATAGATACATTTGAAAAGCAATCCGCTTTTCCTGCTATAAATATCGGTCACTTAGCAGTGACACGGGACTTACAAAGTAGAGGTATTGGCACTTTTATTATTAATTTTGTAACTAATACATTTATTGAGTACAAAATGAGCGGATGTCAGTTCATCACAGTTGATTCTCTTAATAATCCCAGAACAAATAAATTCTATGTTAAAAATGGTTTTATTTATCAAACCAATAATGATATATGTAAACCAACAAGAAGAATGTATTTGCCATTAAGAATTTATGAAGACTTATAAGGTGCTATAAGCTCTTTTGATGATATTCTTGTTATTATCAAACAAAAAACGATACAGAAGAGCAAAAGCCGGACTAACCTCCGGCTTTTTTTATTTCCCTACACCTTTGAAACCCTCCATCAGAATTAATTTGTGACAGTACTCAAACTGTTACGTTTCTCCTCCCGAAATATTTTACCACCCTCTAGGACCTTGATAACTTTGGCTAAAAAGTTACAAGCATGGTTTCAAAATCGGCAAATGATATAATAAAAGAAGCGGTTAAGCTAGGCGCATGTTCAAAGTCTAGTGCTGTCACAGACTGGAAAAGTCTTGTCTGGCTTTTCTTTTCTCCGCAAGGACGCGAATTTTGCGAAGAGAATAACTTCCCCAGTATTGAAATGTTTCAGGGAATGAAACCCTATGTAAAGGATTGGGGTGTTTATGTTGATGCTGGGAGCATTGCATTAAAAAACAATCTCAATACCGGTATTATCGGTGATACCCAAGCCACATTAGAATACACGGATAACACAAAAGTACACAAGCTGATACTTATGCATAGCTCAAAGGCTCGGATAAAAGTATCTAATTACGCCGTATTGCTCTTAGTCAATATTGGTAATTGCGAGATGGAAATAGAGAATGACGGAACCGCAAAAATAATGTAACAATGCCATCTATAGAGTTTATAATTAAAGCGAACTACAAAGAGGTTAATGAAGCCTATGCCAGAATTGATGCTTTGAAAGATTTGGTAAAAGGCTTTAAGGCTGACAGTCCGGAAGGTATTTCCATCATTGGGGACATCAATAAGGAACAGAGTAAGATAGAAAAACTTGTAGAAGAAATACGTAAATTAAAACAAGAACAAGCTCTACAGGCACAAGATGCTATTAACAATGTAAAAGAGCAAGAGGCTGCATTGCTTAAATTGGCTCAGCAATACAAGGATTTGAGTGAGCAAATAAATAACTATTCTAAAGCGGCTCCTCCTACTGCAACAGCAACAACGAAAACACCCTCCGAAACGTCTTCTTCTCAATCCCAAGCGGCTGAATCTGCTAAGGAGCAGTCAATGGCTTTTGAAGAATTAAATCGTGCCATATTAGAGGTGAATGGTTCCCTTGAAAATAATGTTACACGACTATTAAGAGAAAGGGCTGCATTGGACGATGTCAAAAAGCAACTTGCGGACTTGACAAAGGAGGAAAAAGCGAATGGCAAGGCTACCGAAGAGCAAAAAAGGTTAAGAACCGAACTGTCAAAGGCCGAAATGGAACATAAACAATCCATATCCTCTCTAAGAAGATCTATAGAGAATGACATCAAGCTTAACCAAGCAGCAGAAGGATCAATGGACCAGATGGCACAGGCTTTAGGTAGAATGAGAGCTACTTATCGTTCGCTTAATGCCGAAGAGAGAAATTCTACATTTGGAAAATCATTGCTGAAAAGCATCCAGGAGTTAGATACTGAAATCAAGAAACTAGACGCTTCAATAGGTAACCATCAACGTAATGTGGGTAATTATTCTAGCGCATTGGATAACTTATCTTCAGCAATGGATGGTGCTCTTGATGTGGCGTCTGCTTTGCCTGGTCCTATTGGGGCTGCGGCATCTGGTATCAAAACTTTAACAAAAGTCTCATTGGCCTTTATTGCTACTCCTGTAGGAGCGGCTCTAGCTGCAATTGTTGCGGCTTTGGCTGTTTTGTCCTCTTGGTTTACACGTACCGAAGAGGGACAGAATGCGTTAAACGTTGCTAGCGCCTATTTTAAGCAAACATTAGATTCTATCCTTGATGTTGTTGACGATGTTGGAGAGTGGTTATTTAATGCTTTCACCAAACCCAAAGAGGCATTGCAGGATTTATCAGACTTTTTAGAGGATCAAGTGATGGTCCGTTTGAAAGCTTTAGGGAAAGCGGGCGAAGCTATAATGAAAATTTTCTCTGGAGATTATAAACAGGGTTTTGTTGATTTAGGAAATGCTTGGCTTGAACATATAACCGGTATTGAAGATGCCGGGAAAAAAGCTTTAAAATTCGTTGATGAAAATAATGAAAAAGCTCAAAAAAGAGCTGCATTAGCCGAGAGGGAAAATAAGTTAGCCATAGAACAACGTAATTGGCTTGTTGAACGCTCTAAATTAGAGGCTAAAATTAATGAACTTAGAGAAAGAAGCCAAGACTATTCATTAACCGAATCAGAGAGATTGAAGTCTTTAAAAGAAGGCTCTGCGCTTATCAACCAAATGTATGAAAAAGAGCAAAAGTTAGCTACTGAGAATAGAGATATCATCGCAGAAACAAATACTCTTTCGCATTCAAATGCGGAAGCAAAAGACAAAGAAGCCAAGGCGACGGCTGAAATCAATAAGTTGGATGCCGAAAAAGCTGCTAAAAATAGAGAGTTGCTTAGTCAACAAAAAGAAATAAATAATAGAATTATTGCTGCACAGAAGAAACTTAGTCAATCAATAGTAAATGATCAAGTAAAACTCAATGCAGAGAGATTGGCCTTGATGGAGGACGGCCGAAAAAAACTTTTAGCTCAATCGGAAAGAGAATGGCAAGAGAGAAAAAAACAACTCGATAAAGAATATAATGAGACTCTTGAACAATACAAAAAAATAGGGCAGCAAGTCCCTAAAGAGGTTACAACTATCTATGAAGCTCGCGTTGAAGTTAATGATCAAGATAAAGTCAAGCGTGATAAAGAGATCAATAAAAAAGCAGACAAAGAATTTGCCGATCGGGAAAAAGCTTTAACCTCTATACTCCTTTCGGAGGAAGAAAAAAGAACCAATGCTATTAAAGACCGTTACGACAAAGAGCGCGAATGGGCTAAGAAGCAGTTAAAAGGAGGTGGAATTAACCAAGATCAATACAATAAGTTTATCTCTAATGTTGACGTTGCAGAGCAGAAGGAGCAACTTGGTACACTCTTGAAGGACTACGCCACTTTCCAGCAGAGCAGAGAAAAGATCACAAAGGAGTACAACGACAAGATCAATAAAATGAATGAGGCTAACGCGAAGGCTGCACAAAAAGGCCAAGCCCCTGTATTTTCTGTTGGAAACTTCGAGGAAGCAAAACGGCAACAGCAAGAAGCCTATGACAATCTTGATAAGGTAATTGCTCAAAGGGATGAAGATTTCAAAGCTTTGTCAGCTACTATCAGTAATAAAACTGTTGAGCAGCTAACAAAAATAATAGAACAAGAGAAAGCTACGTTAGCATCATTAACCCCTACAGACGATAAAAGCGCCGAAGCAGCAGCCGTTTTAAGGGCAAAGATAAAAGTCTTAGAAGAACAGTTAAATACGCAACGTAGGAAGGAAGATGATAAAGATGCGAACACTTTATTAAAGTGGAAGAAAACATCTAAGGCCTTAGAGGATGTCAGGAAAGCAACTGACGATGTTATCGATAGCTTTGACAATTTAGACGACTCAACAAAAGCTGTATTAAGTGCGGTTAGTACGGTTGCTGGAACCACAATAGAAGCGATAGGGCGTATTACCACCTTAACAGATAATGCTGGTAATTCCATAACAGCAACGGCCTTTATGGCGTCAGAGTCAATCAGTATGGTTGAGAAAGCTTCTGTTATATTGACTATCATATCCGCGGCTCTTCGTGTAGCAATGGCTATTGCTAACTTATTTAATAAAGACAATAAAAGACAGGAAGAGATTGAACGTTTGCAAGACCAAGTTGATGCCTTACAAAAATCTTACGACAAATTAGGCAAGGCGATAGATAAATCCTATTCAAAGGGTGCTTCCAAGCTTATCGAACAGCAAAATAAGTTACTTCAACAGCAAAAAATTCTTATCGAACAACAGATCAGAGAAGAAGAAGAGAAAAAGAAAACTGATAATAACAAAATCAAAGAATGGAGAGATAAAATTGATGAGATCAACGAGACTATAGAGGACAATAAAGAGGCGCAAATTGATGCTATTTTCGGCGCTGATGTTCAGAGTGCTATTGATGATTTTGCAGAAGCTTATATAGAGGCTTGGGCTGCAGGGGAAGATAAAGCTAAATCCATGAAAGATGTTGCCAAGAAAATGATAAAAGGTGTAGTTGTAGAGATGCTTAAGGCTGACTTGGCTACCCCTATAGAAGAATTGCGGCTAAAAATAAAGGATATGCTTGCTGATGATATCATTGACGCCTATGAGCAGGATCAAATAGATAAAATAATAGAGGATTTATCTAGTAAGGCTGACAAGAAATATTCATGGGCTGATAAATATATCAAAGAGCAAGAGAAGCAAAATGAAGAGGACACTACCCGATCAGCGCAGGCCAAAGGTCTGGCATCCATGTCTCAGGATACTGGAGAAAAATTGGACGGTAAATTTACTGCTGGTCTTATCTATTTGGATAAAATGACAACATCATCATACGATATAGCAGGTAGCATCAAAGATCTTACCCGACAGAGTTACGATGGTTGGAAGAATGTAGAAGCAATAAAAGAATTGTCCAGTGATATAAAAAATATCAATAATAGGATTGCGGATAATACGGAAGATATAAGTGCAATCCTAAAGACAATCAGATCCGATACAAAGGGGATGAATGAAGATGTTAGTTATGTGAGAACAAACGGTTTATACGTAAAACGATGAGAGGAGACGTATACATAGATGGCATAGATATTTTTTCGGCTTATGGGGCAAATATAACCGATGGGCTGGATTCATTATTTACTTTTCCCGCCATTAAGGAGCCGGAATCAAATGATTGGCCGGAAGAGGATGGACTAGAAGTCGATTTAGAGACCATACATCTCCTGGCTACAGAGGTCTCTCTTACTTTTTTTGCTGATAATCCAGACGATTTGATAGCTAAAATCAGTGAACCTGGTTATCACACAATAAGTGTTTCGGAATATGGAAAGGAGTGGTCTTTTAGATTATCCAGTCAGACATCTAATAAAGTCATAAAAGATGCTGGAGCATTCGGGTTAAAGTTTACGATAGATCATCCGGATCAGCCTTTGACTCCTGTGTCTTATTCGCCTGGTACATGGGTTAAAGACTCAGGATATTACATTGATGATATAAACTTTAACTCCTTTGGGGTAGAAGTCTATGGAGGATTGGACGAAATAACCAAATCTCCAGTAGTCAAGCAGAATTTAATACGAAATGATATAAGCGTCATAGATGGTCAGATATATGATACCGGAACGCTTGTGTTTAACAGTATGGATGTATCCTTGAAATGCCTGTTTGTTGCATCAAATATGGATAGTTTTTGGAATTGCTACAATGCCTTTTTTGCAAAAATGATAGAGTCGGGAGAAAAGATGTTGTATGTCGAATTTACAGGTATCACTTATCCGGTGTACTACAAGAAAAGCGGCAACTTTAAGATTCGTTCGTCCAAGAATCATGTAATGATAGAGTTTAGTCTTACGCTTGGATTTATCTCATTCCGCATTGAAGGCAGACAATATATATTGGCGGCAGAAGATGGCGCATTGATTATAACAGAAGATGGTTTAAACTATATAGATATGAACGTATATGGGGGAGAATAAACGATTGACGCCAAAGAAAGCGTCGGATACAAAAGCTATGACAAGCTCCAATCTCTCAAATTTTAACGCTTTGGGCTTTGATAAATTGACGAATGAGAGTGCTCATGCGTCGATGGAGTTGTTAAAGGGGAATAGAGGAGATAACGCTTATGAACTGTGGATAAAACAGCCTGGCAACGCTGGCAAAACTTATGAACAATATGTTGCTTACAACCGGCAACCGGCAACGGATGCGGCAGCTGAAGTTCGCGGACAGATGAATGAGGTCACTCAGAACGTTAATAAGGCAATCGGTGATATTCGTCAGTTGGAAACAACTGTGGAGGGACAAGAAGAAGCCCGGGAGAGCTTTTATTCTCAAGCTCAAACACAGGAGCAAAATAGACAAACTAAAGAGGCTGAACGTCAGAAGGCCGCGGAAGAGCAAGCGGCGGCGGCAGAAGAACAGGCCGAAGCTGCCGCTGCTCATGCAAAAGCGGAAAAAGCAAGGGTGTTGGCTGATTCTGAGCGTGACAAAACCTTCACTTCCAGAATGCAGGAAATAACTACCGCAACACAAAATGCAGATACTGCGGCAGAGACGGCAGAAGAGTCCGCCAAGGAAGCAGATAAGCAAGCATTGGCAGCTAAAGGTGCCGCTGCCGATGCTCAAGACACAGCTGATCATCCGACCTATATAGGAGCCGATTATCATGTATACAAATGGAACAAAGAAGCAAAAGCTTACGACAAGACGGATATCTTTGTTAAAGGAGATGCATTCTCTATTAAAAAGGTTTACCCTTCCATTTCAGACATGAATGCGGATTTAGATAATCCAGAAATCAAAGAAGGGGATTTTGTTTTAATAAACACCAATGATGTTGAAGACCCAGACAATGCTCAACTTTACATTCGGACTGAAACAGGCTTTAGATTTCTTGTTGATATGTCTGGGGCTATTGGTTTTACTGGTAAAACTCCGCAGTTTGGGATAGGAAATGTTACTTTGGGCGAAGCCAATGTAACAATATCAGAAGATGGTGTTGATTCAAATGGTAATCCCAAATACAAATTGAATTTCGTTCTTGAGCGTGGTCCACAAGGTTTTACTCCTATTATTCAAGGAGGGAATATTGAAACCGGAAGTCCTGACTCTGAAGTTTCTTTGGTTTTTACTAAAATAGGAGAGACAGATGCGGGTGAACCGATATATGAGCCAAGAGGAAGTATTCCAAAGGGAGAGCCGGGAAAAGGATCGGGTAACGTTTCTGCAGAAGAAAACGGACTTATAGCTGGTAAAAAGTATTTGTTTGTACCTACTTCAGATAATAGTGCTGTTGGGACCTTTGTGGAGTATACCACTCCTGTTCAGGTGCAATCGGATTGGACCGTAACAAATACGGAGCTCCCATCTTTTATTAAAAACAAACCAACCTCTATGCCCGCATCAGATGTTCCGGCATGGGCAAAAGCTGCTACAAAACCGGCATATACGGCATCGGAGGTGGGGGCATTGCCTAGTGGAGGAACAGCTGTTGCTGCGAACAAACTAGCCACCCCAAGGACTATAAATGGTGTAAGTTTTGACGGAACCGAAAATATAAATATAACAGCTCCAGCATCAGACGTAAGTGCTTGGGCTAAGGCTTCGACTAAGCCTACGTATACTGCCTCTGAAGTAGGTGCTTTACCAAGCGGAGGTACAGCTGTATCTGCAAACAAAACGACAGGAACTCTAACTATTAATGGTACTGCATTTAATGGATCTAGCAATGTGAGCATTACTACTCCTAATACCACCTATAGCCAAGCAACATCTTCTACTTTAGGATTGGTTAAGATAGGCTATCCGGAGTCAGGGAAGAATTATCCAGTAGAATTAAATTCTAGCGGGCAAATGTTTGTCAACGTTCCGTGGGAAAATACTACTTATGGTGTCGCCACTACGTCGTCTAATGGTCTAATGAGTAGCGGAGATAAATCTAAATTAGATGGTATTGCTACTGGTGCAAACAATTATTCTTTGCCACAGGCTTCCTCTTCTACGAGAGGTGGAGTTTTGATAGGTTACTCCACAAATGGTAAAAACTATGCTGTAACTTTGGATAGTAGCGGAAAAATGTATGTAAACGTCCCGTGGACGGATACAAATACGACTTATGGTCTTGCAACAACTTCTGCTAACGGATTATTGAGGCAATTAAACGGGAGTACATCTAGTTTTATGCGTGGTGACGGAACTTGGGCAACACCTCCTAATACAACTTATTCTACTGCCACTCAGTCTACAAATGGTCTTATGTCTTCTGCAGATAAAACTAAGTTGGATAAGGTTGATTCGTATGCTACTGCTTCATCTATTTCAAATTTGGATGTGACTAAAAAAGTCATATATGTAGCATTGACAGCTAATGGATCATTGTCTGCAAACAATGCAGGAGCTGCTTATAACGGTCAAAGTTTTTCGGTCAAAATATATTGCTCATCAGCACGTACAATAACTATACCCACTTCTGGCAATTATGTAAGTATGTGTGGGAGTAGTTATACGTGTCCTGCTGGAAAACGAGTAGAGTTTCACTTTGAAGGAATCAACGGACAGTGGTGGATTGCTAAACTAGAACAAGAATAGGAGGGTGTATGAGCAGAAGAAGGTTTATGGGACAGGGCACAATAATGGATAAAGACGCTTTGACTTTTATTAATACTGCAGGAATAACAGACAATGGTCAACAGATAGCCATCAATGATTTAGTCATAGCTCTGAAAAAAGCTAATTTATGGTCAAAAATGGTGGCTCTCTATCCTTTTGTCGGTGGCACCGTGGATAAACATAAGTATAATCTTAAAAATCCGAGTAAACATATTATCAGTTTCCCGTCTGGTACAAACCATAACACATCTGGGGTAACAATGTATTCATATAATGCCTTTATGAATATTTCTACTTCAGATTTGGACAACAACATCAAAGATATACACTTAGCTGTATATATACAAAATCATGTAAATTTAGATAATACAAAAGATATTGGACAGGCGAACAGTAGTACTACAAATATATGCTCTATGCGAGCATCATTTTCTACGGCTTATACAACATATTTTGACAATGGGAATGAGGCCTATGGGCGTTTAGCAGTTAGAGTGAATGGTGCTCAAGGATTTACTTTAGATAATCAATTATCAGGACAAGAAAGTATTTTCAAAAATGGTTCTAAGTTGACTACAAAGTCTTATTCTCCTGCCAACATATCTACGGGCTTTTATTTGTCTGGATATTATGATACGCCAAGTTATAATACAAGAATATATTCACTTGCGAATATTGGTTACGGATTAACAGATAGCGAACAGGCAACATTTTATACAATAATACAACAATATCAATTGTCATTAAATAGAGCAGTATGATATACATAGGGCATAATAACAATACTCCTTTCTTTTTAGAAATTGAAGAGGAGTTAAATACTGAGGATAACGTAATAGTATACACCTGGGAAGACTTTATCAAAAATGAAGTCGCTTGGTTAAAATTGAGTGCAGAGCAAGAGTCGTTTTATAATGATCATCCTGATGCAACTCCGGAAGAGGTTTATAACATGCAGTTGACACCGGAACCAGAGGTACCTGATCCTACACCGGCTCCCGAACCCGATCCATTGTTTTCGGCCAGACAAGCCAAACTGGAAGAGATCAGAATACAGGATAAATTCTCTGAGAAGTTTTTTGTCTCTGTTACATCAGGGGGTGTAGAAGTTGCTAATTACGAAATGCCTTGGATAGAAAGAGGTCTTCGCAGTTCTTTGCTTAATACTACATTACCCTCACTTTTATCTGATGGTATAACAGTTAAAAAGTTTTGGACTAACACGGTGCCGTCGAAGTGCATAGAAGCTCCTATTTCTTGGGTTCAAGACAATCTTCCGTTACTGGAACTTTATGCTACCAGAACTTGGGATCGCATGAAAGCAAATGAAGCTGCTGTTTATGCTGCAACAACCGTTGAAGAGATTGAGGCTATCAATGTAAAAGCAGACTATCCTTTATTTCTCACATTTGAACTAAACTTAGATAATTATGAGCAGGCGTAGGTTTATGGATAACAAAAAGAAACTTGTCTTTTTTCAGCAACGTTTTTTCCCTGCAGGAACATACAACTGGACGGTACCGAATGGTTGCGAAAGTGTTGATGTATTTTTGGTAGGAGGAGGTGGTGGTGGATATGATGGATCTGGTGGTGGTGGTGGATACACAAAAACCTTTAAAGCCGCAACAACAGGTTATCGTGATGGAGGAGCTATTACTGTTACCCCTGGAGAAACTATAACTATTGTAGTCGGTGCTGGTGGTACATATAGGAATGGAGGAAGTTATTCTCAGTTTAAATCGTCAAATTATAGAGCATCAGGAGGGAGCACTGGAACCAGTAATGGATATCGAGGGGGAAATGGTGGATCAGGAGGTGCAGGTGATGCCACAACAAATGCGATGGGTGGATCAGATGGAAGTAACGCTAATGGAGGTAGTAACCCCAATAATTCGCAATGTGCTCCAGGTACAGGGCAAGGGCATACCACTCGAGATTTTGGAGAGCCAAGCGGAAAACGTAATGCAGGGGGTGGTGGCTGTGCTAGATCATGGGATAATGGAGTTTTAGCAGATCCAGCTTATAATAAAGGAGGTGCTTCAGATTATGCTGCAGGTTCTGGCAGTGATAATTTATCGGGTAATGGTTGTGGTGGTTATGGTGGTGGTGGTGGCCCTAGATCTGCCGGAGGTGATGGAACAGTATTAATCAGAGGGTATAAATATCAATAATATGGAAATAACAATTAAGAAACAATCAATCAACAAGGATTTGATAATCCTGTTAATCGCGGCAACAATTTTGATTGCTGGTTATTGGTGCGCAACAGCACCTCATTATCTCCCAATCTCAAAAATTGAGGAGGGGACAATTGTGGTAAGAGACGATAGTGTAACAACAATTATAATACCTGATAAATTATGATACTACAAATTATTTCATTATTGATTATTACCGGATACACCACAGCGGTGTGTATTAAGGCTAAGGGTGTGCCTTATTCAATCAGTGCAACATTTTATAAATTAGAGCATCCGTATTGGTTTTTGGCTACCATGTGGTTAACAGCAGGGTTACTTATGCCTTCTATATTAGAGGCAAGTAAACCGGGTACAGAGTTTCTGGCTTTTCTGGCATGCGTAGGTATGTTTATGGTTGGAGCGGCTCCTAATTTCAAGGAAGAGTTCGAGGGAAAGATACATCTTGCCGGAGCTCTTATGTGTGTTGTTGGATCGCAATTATGGGTTGCTTTCAACGCATGGTATATGCTTGTTGTATGGTTGGGATATATCGGATACACATCCTTGTATATGGCAAAAGAAAAAGAAGGCAACTTTTGCTATAAATTTTACCAAAGCAGACCTATGTTTTGGGTAGAGATAGCGGCTATAAGTGCTATTTTTCTGGCTGTTTTGTTCAAATAAAAAAAATATCGTCACACTTGCGTAACTGTTACGTTTCTCTTTATCCGATATTTCTTGCAAACAGAAGTATCGGATAATTTTATCGTAAAATATCGAAATATGATTATCTACGATAAAACAGGCGAAGTATTATTTGATGTTCAGGTTAACGATTCCAGCGTCAGAAACCGGGCGATAATGGGGAATAACTCTGTTACTCTAAATCTTAGTCTCCCAGAATATGCAACTATTCCTGTCGGATCATATATAGAGTATCAAGGACAAAGATATACCTTATGGAGACCGGATAATTTTAAAAAGCATGGAACAAGAAATTTTGAGTATAAAATAACATTTGGTAGTAATCAAGAGATACTCAAAAGATACAAATACAAGTCTCTTTCTGATATTCCCTTTCAGCTTAAATTTACTCTAACGGCCAAGCCTAAAATGTTCCTTCAGTTGCTTGTGGACAATCTTAATTTGAGAGATTCGGGGTGGACTGTAGGAGATTGTATTGTAGCAACGGAAAAATATTTATCGTTTAACCATGAGTATTGTTACGATGTACTTGGGAGGCTAGCACAAGAATTTAACACGGAATGGGAAATAGACGGTAAGACCATCCATTTGCGTAAGGTCGAGAAGTTTAAGACTGAGCCTCTAGCTTTATCATATGGTAAAGGAAATGGTTTTAGACCGGGAGTAGGAAGAGCTACCCAAGGTGATAAATCACCGCTAAACATGCTATTTGTGCAGGGAGGCGATAGGAATATCGATCTGGCAACATATAATAGCCGATATCTATTATTACCCAAATCCAAAGAGCTTGAATACGAAGGACGTAAATACAAGACGGATAAGGATGGTATGTATATCACCAGAGCGGATAAAGAAGTGTCTCAGTATAATGAAGATAGTTATGACGCTTCAAATATTTATCCTTCCAGAGTAGGCGAAGTTACCGCTTTAACTACAGAAGAGGGTAAAGACGATGCTGGCAATCCTGTTACGTTTTACAACATTGTTGATTCGACGATACCGGCAGACCTAAATTATCGTGACTGCCGCATTGCAAGAGAAAAAGCTACGATGATATTTCAGACTGGCGTATTGGCAGAAAGAGAGTTTGATATTGTCCAGACAGACGCTGATCTGACTGGTTATGATCATGCGACAAGAACTTTCAAACTTGTCCCGCTAGAAGAAGATGGTGTTACTCTACCAAACGAGAACTTAAAACCGGCTATCGGGGATAAATATGCAATCTTTAACATCAAGTTACCACAGGCATATATCCAAGATGATGCAACTCAGACTGGAGCGTCATGGGAGATGTTTAAAGAGGCTGTTAGGTACTTTTATGAGAACGAAGAGGAGAAATTTAGCTTTACAGGTGAGCTAGACCCCATATGGGCTAAAAACAAATGGCTGGAAATAGGGGGCAAAATAGTACCAGGTGGATATATCCAGTTTTCGGATACCCAATTTCAGCCTAACGGAATACTAATCCGTATAACTTCGGTTAAGGACTATATAAATAAGCCTCACGCTCCTGTTATTGAACTGTCTAATGTACCGGTGGGAGGCTCTATTTCTACAGATTTGGGTAAGATTGACTCAAATGAAGTTGTCGATGAAAATAGGTATAAAGGTTCGATATCCTTAACGAAAAGGAGGTTTAGGGATTTGGAAGAAACTGGAAAGATGCTGGAAGCCGCCATTGACGGTTTTTCTGAAGCTATCAACCCTATTTATATCCAGACAATGTCTTTACAGGTAGGATCGGAAAGTCTTCAATTTCGTTTTGTAAACAATAAAACAAATCCGGTAGAAACGATACCTAATTTTGCTTATAATCAGAAAACTAAAGTCTTTACGGCTCCGGCTACGATACTCCAGCACATGACATTGGGTATTGACAAGATATCTCCAACACATAAGCCTTCAGACTATAAGTTTTGGGATATGTCGTCATACACATCACCCGCCTTAGACGAAACGGCTGCGATGTATTTCTATGCTAAATGTTCAAAGACGGGGACGACTGGATCATTTCTTTTGAGCAAGACAGCCTATAAGATGGACCCGGGAGACGGATATTACTATTTTCTGGTTGGTACTTTATCAAGCGAATATGAGGGAGAAAGAAGCTATCGGAATGTCTATGGATTTACAGAAGTGTTGCCTGGAAGTATTACGACTAGCGTGATTGCTAGTTCTGACGGTCAAACATATTTCAACCTTGTAGATGGGGAGATTGTAGCGGCTCACCTCACTATAAAATCCGGATCAGGATACAACAACTTGACGGATAAACCGGATCTCGGTATTTATGCTACAAATGCGGAATTATCTATTCAAAGTAATCGTATTTCAGCTACAGTAGAAAAGGTAAATACGATAAACAATACAATCGAAACATCTGGTTGGATAACTGCGGCTGATGGTACTACCATATTTGCCAAAAAGGAGATGGAAGGTGGCAAAGCGATAGTTAACGCTATTAACGTAGGTACTGATGGTGTTTTAATACAAGCTAACCGAATAAACCTTGTCGGTGCCGTCTCATTTAGCATGCTGTCGGATTATACGACGGTCAATAATAGGATAAACGGAAAGGCGTCAATGTCTGATGTAACAAATGCTTTATCCAATTATGTGACAAATTCCAGCTTAAATAATAAACTAAGTAACTATGCATTAGCCAGTACATTGTCTGATTATGTACAATCAACGACATTGGCTAACACTTTGAAAAATTATGCAACAAATATTGCTGCTGAAGATGTGGCAAATTCGGCAGCAACGGCTGAGTTTAAGAGATTGGCAGACGCCATGGTAAATGGTAATACGACTATTTTAGGAGGGTTTATTAGTACAAAAGTGCTAGACGTAGACAGTATTTATGCCACTAGTTTAGCTGCAGTAAGAGGAAGTATAGCATCTTTTAATATAGATGAAAATGCTATTAGTATTTCAAAAAATGGAATTTATTCGGGATTTGGAATTGCTACCGCTCCTGCGACATTGGGTTTGCCCGTCCCTTTGTGGATCAGGAATACGTCTTATGCGGACACGTGTTATGCTGCATATTTGGAAGCAAGCGGCGGTTTTGAGCATAATTATGCATTATGCTTAAAAGGCGGTTTACAAATGAGAGGAGGATTTTCCAATCTGGAGAGAGCGAAATATCTTAAATTTTCAGAGGGAGCAGGTAGCAATTCTATTCAGAATTGGTTTGAGGATTATGACACTTTCATGATTAATAATGATTCGGGCAACTATATGTCTGTATACCTCCCTAGATATGACGGAGATATAACAGGAGATTATAAAAAAACATCATTTATCCTCAATATATTAGTAATGACAGGTAGCAGTACTATTAATTTAAGTGTACTTGGGAGTCAAACCTATATAAGGGATCATAATGGAAATATTATAAATAGCGCGAAAGGCAATGCGAATGGAAATCTTGATATGTCACAAGGAGATTCTATTAGGTTGCTTTATTTCGCGCAAACATATTTTGTATTAAATCGTAACTATTAATAATTAAATTATGAAACAAGTAAGAATCAATTTTAAAGAGTTAAAAGTAGAAGTTGGCGTTGACCAATTTGAATTACAGGATTGGCGAAAAGCAATGGGGAATGCTCTTCACCGGGCTTCCGAAAGTGTCCCAATGTCTGAGTTGGCTAGAAAGATATATTACTCGGAAGAGCCAATTGATATCTTAGAAGAAGACTTTAAGACTATGTTGGTTTTGTTGGGAACTGCATTAAAGAAATATCTTGTTGATGCCGTGGCGAGAGCAGGAGAAGAATCAAAAACTAAAAATAAGGAGGAATAATTATGGCACTAGAACAAGTATCATCAGTGGTAAAAAGTACTTACCTAAACAATGTTGCAGGTTACGATATACAGTATAACGTAGCCCAAGACGAAGGTCAGAACGTAACATCGATAACAGGAACGGTCAAAAAGGCTGATGTCCGGTTTGGGTATATTACAATCAATGCAGACGGAACCAAAAATATTTCGTTCGACAGACCTATATCGGACGAAGACAGCGAAGCTATCTATACCGCTGCATTATCCGATACAAAATCAATTTTTGAACAACGGAATACTAAAGAATAATGATTATCATAAATACTTAACTAAAGTATATCCAGGGTACTCTTTAGTGCTCTGGATATAATAAAAAGGATCGACTAGAAAATGGAGGTAATAAAAATGATTTGGGAAATGAGGGGGATGCTTATCATCTCCATATTAGAGCTGGTGCTTGTCCTTTTTGCGATGAGTTGGGATTTCGCATCAGGCTATTATAAAGCAAAACTACGAGGAGAAGACCGTAATTCTTACGGGATGCGTCGGACGGTAAGTAAATTTATCCTGTATGCCGGGAGTGTCTGCATTGCATGGAGTATTGACGCAGTTTGTTATGTTTGCAAATTTTGGGAATTTATCCATTTCTCTTTTTTGACAAACATACCGGTTATAACATCTTTGATTACGGTGTTTATCCTTATCACAGAGATTAGATCCATATGGGAAAAGGCAGATGCAAAACAGCTTAGACAGGCTGCAAAATCAGCTGCTCTTATAGGGAGTGTATTAAGACGCATTTACAGAGGCTTTAATCACGGCAAAAGAAAAGGAGAATAAAAATGAAAAAGAATGAATTACCACGTGGACTACGTAACAACAACCCTGGGAACATCAGACGCAACAGTGATGTGTTTCAAGGCGAGGTGAACCCTAGCCGTGACAAAGATTTTAAACAATTTAAGTCAATGGCTTACGGCTACCGGGCAGTATTTAAAATCCTGTCAAACTATCATAGGGTGTACAAGTTAACGACAATCCGGAAGATGATCAGTCGATGGGCGCCGGAAAACGAGAACAATACGGCCGCGTACGTGTCGTTGGTAAGTAGCTATTCCGGGATAGGACCCGACGACCTGCTCAACTTCGACCGCGAACAAATGATCCGGATCGTTGCCGGGATGTCTAAAGTCGAGAACGGTCGGGAAGCCAATATGTACGACGTTATTGCCGGTTGGGATCTGTTATGAAAGCCTGGCACATCATATTACTGATGATCGGTCTGGTGGCAAGCTTCTTTACCGGCTACCATATTCGAAGAACTGATGCGAAAAACGCACAAGTCAAACGTGATACAGTTATAGACACCTTGAGAACAGTTTTGCCGATTCCTTCTTTTGAAATTGAATTAAGCGAGGTTGAGATACCTTATCCAATTATTGTTAAAGAGAAAGGGCAGGATAGGGTTGATACGATATATGTTCCGGTTCCAGTGACACAGAAAGAATATGTATCGGAAAACTATCGTGCTTGGGTTTCCGGTTATAACGCGGCTTTGGATAGCATATATGTCTTTCCGAAGACTGTCTATGTCACGCAAAAAATACCGGCTCGTCGGTGGGGATTAGGTGTGTCGGCAGGCTACGGTGTTGGTCGGTCTGGTTTATCTCCTTATGTTGGGGTAGGAATCTATTATAGACTATGGTAACGAAATAGCTTTTTGTTCATAAGCACCTCTTTTCTGGGGCTTCAGAGGTAAAATAAAAGCCCCCAACGTATCCGTTTAACTGCTACATAAAACTGATACACAAGCGTAACCACTCGCACGTTGGGGACTCTAATGTCTTCAACACGAATGGTTACGCTTTTGTTGCATTGTATAGTATGTTTTATGTAGCAAGGGCAAAGGTAAAATTAAAATTCAAATTTTATGTGTAAATCAGAAATCTTTGCCGAAATATTAAGAATTGTTTCAAAAGAAACAGAGATATCAACTAACGAAATCCTTTCAAATAGTAAGGAAGCCGAAATTGTCGACGCTCGTTACTTGCTTGTTCATCTTCTTTACGAACGTGGTTTTTATCCTTCTCAAATAGCTTTGCAGACCAACAAGACTAAACGTTCTATAAACTATATTTTATCCGGTTTTTCCGACCGAATACAACGTGGGAAAATGTTGAGAATACAATACGAAAATATAAAGAAATCACAAGGAAATCATTGATTTATAGACTAGATGTGTATCTGTAGTTTTGTGTCGGTAAGGAATATTTCCTGCTACAACAAAAAAGATATACAAAATGGATAGAAATTATTTTATCGGTACTCCTGAAGGTGGAAATTCCGGTGGAAGCAAATTTGATGTCATGGCTTTCCTGCCTGGACTTTTAGGAGGGAACAAAGGTATTGATCCTAATTTGGCTGCAATGTTGACTCAGGCGAACAATAACAAAGGCGCTTGGGGTGGAGAAGCTTCTTGGATTTGGATCATCTTGTTATTCTTCCTTTTCGGCGGCTGGGGTAACGGCTTTGGCAATAACCGTAACGGCGGAGGTTTACCTGCTGAACTTAACAACGACGCCGGTCGTGAACTTCTTATGAATGCAATTCAAGGTAATGGACAGGCTATAGGTCAGTTGTCAAGCTCTCTGAACTGTTCTACTCAACAGTTGCAAAATGCTATCTGTCAGATTCAGGGTCAGATTCAGAACGTGGGTAACCAGGTTGGTTTGTCTTCTCAGCAGATCATTAATGCCATTCAGTCCGGTAACAATCAGTTGTTGAGCCAGATTGCTTCATGTTGCTGCGATGTCCGTAACGCTATCACCACACAGGGTTACGAAAATCAGTTAGCTATTGTTAATCAAACTAATACTTTGACGGGCAACTCTAACACACAGTTTAACATCTTAGGCGCTAAGATTGATGCTCAGACTCAAATTATCAATGACAAATTCTGTCAGCTTGAAATGCGCGAAATGCAGAGCAAGATTGATACTTTGCGTCAGGAAAAATCTGCATTGGAATTGGGTATTTCACAGGCTGCTCAGACTGCAAACATTGTGGCTCAGCTTAAGTCTCCGTGCCCTATCCCGGCTTATTTCGTTCCGAATCCGAACTGTTGCAATCCAATGCAGGTACAGGTTACTCGCGAAGGATGTGGTTGCGCTTATAACGGCTTAGTGTAAGGAGGGGATAATATGACAGCAAGATTTAATGTAAGAACTTGCGTCCCCAGGGTTGACGTGAATGGAATCTATGTCTTATCAACAACTGGAAAGGTTGTTACTACACCTACGGGCGAAGAGTCGCAGATTGATTTCGGACTTAATCCGTTCGAATGGTGTGCACTTCCGGAGATTGGGGTGCTAATCTGGCGGGTAAGACATCCTGTTACGACTACTGAGGCTACTTATCCGATTAATGTGGTTATCCCCAATGGATATGCGACCACTGTTCCGTCACAAGATACTCAAATCGGCACCAATCGGATTCCGGTAGTTGACCATCATAATGTACAGGTTATAGGTAGTGATGTAAATGTTCCGGTAGATACGAGTAGTGGATCGCCAGTCGTAGGTGGTTACACAGAGCATATTGTTTGGTTTAATAAGCCACAGGGAATATTCCGTTTGTTAGGTGTAAAATCTTCAAACAATCCTACTCCGGCAGAAGCAAGAGCGGTAAAAAGTAAATGATGAGAGTCCGGGTAACTCCGGCTCTCTTTTAAATCAAGAAGAAAATGACATTCAAAGAACTAAGAGAAGGCAATCAGTATTTTATCTTGCATAAAACAGATAAACCATTTTGCGAAATAGGAAGCGTGATAGGAGTAACCAATTTACGTCCGAAGCCTCAGAATATGGTAAATGGATATCCGGCTATGCAGCCTGAAATGATCATTGACATATCAGTAAAGGTTGGAGATGATACGGTTAAGTTGTCATCTGTCCCAGCAGACAAGTCTATCGCTGATTATAAACCTGAAAATGGTGAAAAATTGGTGTTATCCTGTGATCAAACGATGATCAATCAGGAGATCAGTGCCATGCTGCAAAACAGTCAACAGATATTGGCCAGCATAGAGACTCATAAGTCAATCATTGACAATTGCGAATTGATGCTTAACCAGCTTAATCCACAATTTAAAAAGGAAAAAGAACAGGAAAGTAAGATTCAAAGTCTTGAAAATGAAATTGCGGAAATGAAGAAGATGTTTGGTGGCGGATTCGAAGAACTTAAGTCTCTTCTTCTTGAAAAACAGAGTACTAATAATAAAAAAACAACAACGTAATATGGGATCAAGAAAACTAGAAGAGCTTTACAGAGAATTTGACGCCTATGAGGACGACGATTTGATGGAGGCTATGGAAGAAGCCTATAAACTCGGCTGCAAGGAAGGCAAAAGAAAGGCTATGGATGGCGGCATGGGATTCCGGGAAGATGATGACGATGATAACGATGAATTTCGTCGTGATTGGTCACGTGGAGGTGGTGACGGTTATGGAGAGAGACGCGGTGTAAAAGGGACCGGTCGTTACGCGGGAGAGTACCGCAGACGTAGACGTTATTAATCAGAAGGGGGACGGTGTTCCCCTTCATTTAAAATAGACAATAATATGAGACTAGATATGTATGACGAATTTCCTTCTGGCATGAAAGCTTACCTTTCGCAATACGGATGGCATTTTAGCAAGGCCATGTGTGATTTTGCTGTATCCATGATGGAAAAAGAAGACGGTAACGGCAAGAAAGTGAAAATCACACCTTGGACGAAAGAGCAGGTAGATGAACTGTTGAAAAAATACAGTGTTGAAGTAAAGAAAAAAGGAGGCTTCGATTATGTATATGCGGCTAATATGTGCAAGGCCGATTATTTAGGCTCTTCTGTGCCAAATGAACAATATGCAGCTCTGTATATTAAAAATGTCTGTGACGATCCGGATGCTTACGATGGTATTGTATTCACACGATTCTATGCAGATATGATCGGTTCCGGAACACCTATAATTTGGGAGGAAATGATCTAATGAGCGGATGGGGTTACATATTTCGTATCCTTAAGGGAGAGTCCCCCTCGGACGTGCTGGCTAGTATGCCAAAAAAGGATTATGATAAAGTTGCTTCCGTCGTAAATAATTTGAATAACACAAATCTATCCAGACAGCAGCGCAGAAAGATAGAACGAAAATTTAATGCTGTAAAACGATGATTTACCGGGAGCTAAACATACCTAAATACAATTGGCTAGTACATATATTTTACCATGTCACATGTTATTGGACTGATGAGATAATGGACTGCCTAAAAAGTATTGGTTGTCCCCCTCAAAAATTGAAAGAATCATATCGTAATTTGGAAGCATGCAAACTCAACACAGGCTTAACCTATTCGAATTATCATCTAAGAGAGTCTGTTATGGTTATCGGAAAGACATCTTCTTCAGAAGAGTTTTCAGACTCTCTGATGCATGAATTAAGGCATTTGGAGGATCACATAGCCATAGTCTATAAAATGCCGGCAGGAGGGGAAGAAATAGCTTATTTGGCAGGATACATCGGTAGAAAGCTATCAAAAGACATACAGATGTTTATTTGTAGCTGCAATTGCCACAAACATCAAAAGAAACGATTATGCGAAAAAAAGACAAGGAAATACAGAAGTTAAAAAGGGAATCAGCTAGGAAAGAAGTCGATCGCCTAGTTGATTCCCTTGACTTCGAGCCGGTAAACTTTAATGAGAAAATATGCAGGCTTCGAAGGTTGATGTATCTTATTTAATGGGTAAATAAAATAGGAATTAGAGGCTGTTAATGAGAGTTTACAAAGCTGTCCGGCTGGCTCCTGGACAGCTTTGCTGTTTATTTCATATTTTTCGTGATTTGAGCTATTTCACCAATTCAAATTCGTAAACCCAAACCCAGGGGTTTCGTTTCCAAGTGCCTTTGCCAGATACTTTATCTATGAGGGCGGCAAAGGCTTCACGTGGATTTGGAAAAGGATATTGCCCACAATAGCCTATATTCGTAGGAAATCCGTATTGTACATCCTTTAGATGCTCCTCTATTCCTTCTTTCAAACAATCTTCGTCCGATATATCCTGCAACCGCTGTATTTTAATATTGATCATCCGGATATGATTTTTGCAACCAGCAGCGCAAACAAACATTTTATTGTTCCAACCGGCAGAATCTTTCATAAATCCTCTTATTCCCAAATCTTTGGGATCTCTATCAAGTGATTCTGGATCATAGCCAAGAGCTTTGTAGGATTGTGCAATCGCTATAATTTCACCTTCTTTATTATACTGAGGCTTAACCCATTTTGTGTGTTCGTCTGGGTTGTCTTTATTTACCCAGCAATATGCAAGCCACAAAGGAGAGCCTTCGCCGTCACCAGCGAACACAGGAAATGCAATTTCATTATTTTTATACGGAGGCTGTATAGAGGCGATCCTTCTTGTCATCGTCTTTCGACCTTCCAATACGGACTGTGTCAGACCGAACCGATCGTTAAACATTATTTTTTTCATGCTCATTTTTTTTTATTTCCTTGCCTTATAATAGTTGCAATAGGCACTATCATGTATTTTCATATTCATCAAGGGAATCAATACACATTCTGAGTC
>ERZ1673695.791-NODE-791-length-41804-cov-5.667920_pt1 | contig 41804 bp, 45 predicted proteins | sample MGYA00580225_ERZ1673695 | MGnify/ENA primary metagenome ERZ1673695 (study PRJEB41218, sample SAMN15661739) | gut metagenome | host: Homo sapiens | place: Canada: London | collected 2015-08-20/2019-03-30 | study: EMG produced TPA metagenomics assembly of... | reverse complement strand
AAGGTACCCCACTACAGAAGTGAGGGGGGTTTTCAGGTCGTGTGCAAGGTAGACTACCAGGTCGTTTTTCCGTTGTTCCGCCTCTTTGGCAAGCCGTTCGTTTTTCACGGCGGCGTTCTTGATGGCGTTGAGCTGGTTTTCCGCCTCCTTATACTCTTCCGGAAGAACGATCAGCTCGTCGTTTTTTTCGGTTATGGAGTGGACGGAGGGGATAATCTTTGCGATTTCCCGGCGGGCCTTCCGCTCTGACAGTACCGATACAAGGATAATGCAGAGAACAATGGGAAGCAGCAGGAAAATGCAGCCCCAGAAGAAAAGGGAGGATTTAAAATTGAACCAGTCGTTGCGGTAAGAGTCGATCAGCAGGATGATCTGGTCGTTGAACCAGCCGTCATAAAAATTGTCGATGAGGAAATAAACAATCAGAAAAAAAACAAAGACCGCGGCTACTGCCAACAGGATATTCCGCCAGAGTTTTTTTGTTCTAGCTTTCAACTTTATACCCCACTCCCCAGACGGTCTTGATGATTTTTGGGTTTCCGGCCGGTTCGTTCATTTTTTCCCGGATATGCCGGATGTGGACCATGACCGTATTATTGTTGTTGAAATACTTTTCCCCCCAAATGGTCTCAAACAGCCGTTCCGAACTGATGACCTGCCCCCGGTTTTCACAGAGGAACCAAAGAATGGAAAATTCGGTCGGGGTGAGGTTGATTTCCTGTTCGTTATAGGTGCATTCGTGGGTTTTGCGGTTGATGATCAGTCCGTCGAAGTCAATAATATCCTCCGGGGCGTCTTTGTGGCTGTTGTACCGCTGCACCCGGCGCAGCTGTGCCTTGACCCGGGCAACGACCTCAAGCGGGTTAAAGGGCTTGGTCACATAGTCGTCGGCGCCGATGGTGAGACCGGTGATTTTGTCAATATCCTCCACCTTGGCCGTCAGCATAATAATGGGATAATTATGGAAGCTGCGGATCCGGCGGCAGAGTTCAAATCCGTCGATTTCGGGCATCATTACATCTAAAATTGCGAGGTCGGGAGTGTTCATATCAAGGTATTTCAGCGCCTCGACTGGAGAGTAGAACTTTGAAACGTCATACCCTTCGTTGCGAAGGTAGAGCTCTACAAGATCGGCGATCTCTTTTTCGTCGTCGACAATCAAAATATTTGCGGGCATAATTCTTTCTCCTTTTAAAGCGTGACGGTTACAATAAAGCCGTCCAGGTTGTTTCCGGATATCCGGTAGGCGCGGTTGGACGGAACAGGGACGCTGGTGCCTGCGCCGTCTGCCGCGACGTAGTAAATTTCATAGGGCTGCCTGTCTGTGCCGGTCACCTGCAGGTGCTTACCCTGGTAGGGGAACTGCCGCAGGTAGGTGATGTACTCCTCCAGGCAATACCCTTTGCCGGCGATCAGCTCCGCGTGTGGATGGCCCACATACCTGAAATGCCACGGCTCGTAGTCAATATGGGTGAGCTCTGATTTTTCGTGCGGGTAGCGGACGATGAATCCATACCGGTGGCAGTTTTCGTTGAGCCACCGGTAGACCCCGGTGCCGTCAAATTCCCGGCCCTCTCCGTATAGCCCGAAGTCGACCGCATACCCGGTGTGGTGTTCACTGTAGCCGGGCTTTGCCACCAGCTTTGAAAAGGTAAGGTCGGTCTGGACCAGGTCCCTGTCATACAGTTCTTTCTGTCTGTCAAAGTCCCGCAGGCCGCTGATCATCATCACGTCGCTTGTCCCGGTTGCTGCGGCGAAAGCTTCCATCAGCCTGTTGAGCTGCACGACGGCGGTCCGCCCAAGCAGGACGTTTTTGTCCTTTATGTAGTAGGAGGAATTTTTTATATCGTAAATCCTGACTATATCCTGTGCCTCGCTTTGAAAGGGCAGGTCGTTGTTGACCAGGATCAGCTCCCCTTCATGCAAATCCCGCCTGCTTTTTTGAAGGGCGGTATAAGTGATTTCCGAACGGTTGCCCGCGGCTGCGGAAAAGCCGACGTCCCCGCTCTGTTCCGCCGGCTTTTGCACAAAGCAGGCGGTCAGTGCGATTATCGATGCGCCGCAGCAGGTGAACAGCAAAAGAAACACCAGTAAAATTCGCCCGTACCTAATTTTCTTTTTCATTGTACCACACTTCCCTCTTCCATGGCTACGGTTCGTTTCCTGTTCAGTATAAGGGAAGATATCGCCGGGGTGTTTAATCCCGGCTTATAAAACTCTTAAGATTTGCTTAAGGGGAAACAGGAGGATGATTCGCACAAAAAAGTGGAGGATTCTCAATGCAATCTGTCAATGGAATCCTAAAATGCCGGATGCTATAATGAAAAGCGCACGGAACAGCGTTTTAGCTGTAACACAAAAACGGCTGCAAATCAAAGGAGGACCGAATCATGACAACCAGCGAATTTTTAACACACGTTGTCGCATCCAACCATCATAACCCTTATGTGCAGAACGCGGCAAAAACTTTTCACGGCGTATATATAGAAGCTGCAAAGCTTGAGCTCAAACGGCGCGGCCTTCCCAGCGAGGATTTTGATTATTCCCAGCTCAAAGGCGCCCTCAACCGGGTGCATAACAGGGAAGACTGTGCGGATTTTGCGGTTCCCGCCCTGATTCGTCTTTTGAAAGAATACCGGAAAATGCTTCCGGCTGAAGTAGTAACAGAAATTGAAACGGAGCTGATTGGTTTCCGCTACTGGCTGAGCGAGCCGGGCGAGATCAACGCCTGCTATTTTACCGAAAACCACCAGCCGCTTTACCACAGCGCGGAAATTTTGGTGGGTTCCATGTTCCCGGACACGGTGTTCCCGTCGGACGGCAACACCGGCGCCTGGCATGCGGAACACGGCAAGAAAATGCTCCGCCGCTGGATTGACTGGCGGACCCGCTTTGGTTTCAGCGAGTGGACCTGCAATTATTATGAAGAGGACATCATCGCTCTTCTGGGCCTTACCGAATACTGCGACGATGAGGAGATTAAAAAGCGCTCCCGCCTTTTAATCAACACCCTGATGTTCGATACAGCCGTCAACACCTTCAAAGGCTCCTGGATCGGCAGCCGTGGGCGCACTTATCCGCGCTACCTTGTCGATCCGATGATCGAGGGAATTAGCCAGGTCTGCCGGCTTTACTTCGGCGAAGGGCCGATTGACGGCGGCTTGTCCGACGTTGCAACCCTGATGGCGATTTATGATTATCAGGTTCCGGAGGCGATTATCAAGGTTGCAAACGACCCGTCCCCGGTCATGATCAGCAGAGAGCGGATGAGCGTAAACTCAAAAGACGCCCGGATGTACGGTGTGGATCCGGATGACTTTGACAATATCATGTTCTTCTGGGGCCTGCAGGTTTACTGCTATGAAGAGGTTATTGAACAGTCCAAGCACGTCATCAATCCCCACAGCTGGATGAATGAGCGGATCAACGCTTATTCTGAAAAATATAAGCTGTGCGACGCGGCGGGCGTTGCCTGTGACAAGGACCCCGACTTCACCGCCATGACCCAGACCGATATTTACGTTTATAAAACCCCTGACTACGCGGTCAGCTGTTCACAGGATTTCCGCCGCGGCAAACAGGGCTACCAGCAGCACCCCTGGGGCGCCCACCTCGGCGGCCGCGCAATCGTCTACACCAACCACCCCGGCTCGCTGGAGTACAGGGACCGCCCGAATGCGATTGCGGGCAACTGGTACCTGCCCCGCTGTGTCCAGCATGAAAACGTTGTCCTGAGCGTCTACCGCGTCCCGGCGGATATCATCCGGATGCTTGAAACCCACGCCTACTTCCCGCAGAAGGAATTTGACGAAATCGTTGAAAAAGGCGGCTGGGTCTTCGGCCGGAAAGACAACGCCTATATCGCGCTGAAATCCCTTAACCGCGCTGAGTGGAAACCTTCTGACCCGGAGATGTACCAGGTGGTTTACGGCAGCGAGTGGGAGAAGTATTATACTGAAAAACCGTTCTTCTACCACGCGAACGGCCACGCGAATGTCTGGGTGACCGAGCTTGGCAGCAAGGCGCAGAACGGCAGCTTTGAGAGCTTTATGGCCGGGTTCGACGGCGTGGAAATCTGCGGCGACACCTTTAATTTTACATACAACTCCCCCTCCCAGGGCGAAATGCGGTTTGGCTGGGACGGCCCGCTCACCGTCAAGGGCAAGGAAATTCAAATTAAGGACTACCCGCGGTATGACAATCCCTTCTGTAAAGCGGAGTTCAATTCAAAACGTCTTGAAATTTCCTGCGGCGGCAGCGAATGCATCATTGACCACGAAGCGTAACAACAAAAAAACAGCGCACTGCATTTGCAGTGCGCTGTTTTTTTACCCGTACGCTTTACTTTGACAGTTTATACCCCCGTTTTTCCAGCGCCCGCCTTCCCCTTGAGGGGAAAGTGAGAAAGCCAGCCGTTTTGCCGGCCGGCTGCAAACGATTCCGCCGGGCTGCAACTGCCGTATTTTATTAAAAATCGTGCCGTGTTCCGCAGCCGGCGCCGAGTTTTTCGTATACTTCAATAATTCTTTCAATACAATCAAAGTCTGAAAGCTCCGGTGTTTCCAAAATAGACTTAATTTCTTCAAGGGCATGGAAACAAATAGAATCAAAGCGTTTTTCTTCCTGTTTTAAAAGAACGGGATTGCTTTGGAGCAACTTTGTAAGAAGACTTTCGTAAAGTTCCAAAATGACACCTCTTTTTCAAAATACGCTTATGTGACCTTATTTTAGCGAATATTTGTGATAAAGTCAAGAAAAAATACTTTTAAGTAGCGTATTTTGCGAGGGGATATTTTATGAAAGCGATGGAATTTCGCGGAAATAAAAATATAGTTGGCCCGCGAATTAAAGAAGCTAGAAAATTGCAAAAAATATCACAAGCAGAACTGGCGGCGCGAATGCAAACTATGGAAGTTAATATGGATCAAAAGGTAATTAGTAAGATTGAACGAAACCGAAGAATCGTTACTGATTATGAAGTTGCTTGTTTCGCTAAAGCGCTTAAGGTTGAAAAAGATTGGCTTTTGCCAAGCATAAAAGACAAAGAGTGAAAAGGAAGCTATAAAAGTCTTCCCTTTTTTATTTCCGGTGCTATAATGAAGGAAAATGGACCCGTTATCAAACCCAGCATTACATTTTAGGAGGCGACAGCGAAAATGATTGACCCAAGATTTCAGAAACTCTACGACATGGCGCGGGAAGAGGTGACCGGCAATATTCTCCCCTGGTGGATGACCTATGCGGTCGACAACGAAAACGGCGGCTTTTACGGCGAAGTGGATAACAATAACAAGCCGGTTGAAAAGGCCGACAAGTTCATCACCCTCAATGCCCGGCTGATCTGGACCTTTTCCAGCGCCTACCGCATCTTTGGCGATGAAACGTACAAGGAAATGGCCGACCGCGCCTATGGCTATTTCATCCGCTATTTTTGGGACGAGGAGACCGAGGGGTTCCATAAGAACCTGGATTACCAGGGCGGGGTTCTGGACGATACCAAGTACATTTACGGGAACGCATTTGCCATCTACGGCCTGAGCGAATACGCCCGCGCCATCGGCAGCAAAGAAGCGCTCCTCTACGCACAGCGGCTTCAGAGGCGGCTGGAACTAAAACCCCGCGACCATACCTACAAAGGTTATTATGAGGGGACTGACCGGGAATGGAACTATTCCCCTTGGATCATGGGGGTCAACCGTTACCCGACCGATGTAAAGACCATGAACACCCACCTTCATCTGCTTGAGGCTTACACCTGCCTGTTCCGGGTGGATCAAAGCCCGAAACTCCGGGCAAAGCTGCGGGAGCACCTTTACTTGATGCTCAACAAAATCGTCGATAAGGATATCCACCATTTCTACTATTACCAGGACCGGCAGTGGAACCCCACCTCGGCCGATATTTCTTTCGGGCACGACATTGAGGGAAGCTGGCTGATGCTGGAGGCCGCCGAGGTGCTCGGCGAAAAAGAAGCGCTGGAATATGCCAAACGGGTCTGCGCCAACATGGCCCGCGCCTGCCTGGAAGAGGGCTTTACAGACGAGGGGGCCATGGCGGGGGAGTACCATCCGGAGACAGACCATCTTGACGTTTCCCGGTTCGGCTGGTGGGAGCAGAACGAAACGACCGTTGGCTTTTTAAACGCCTGGGAGCTGACGGGGGAGGACCGCTTCCTTGACGCTGCGCTTAAGTCGTACGAATTCCAGGACCGCTATTTTGTTGACCACGAAAAGGGCGGCTGGTTCGCCGTGGTAGACGGGAAAACCAAAAAGCCGGTCTATCCGCGGAAGGTGAGCGGCCCGGTCTGTCCGTACCACAATGGACGGATGTGCTTTGAAATCATTGAACGGTACCGCAGGCTGGCAAAAGGGGAATAAAACGGAACCGGGGAAACACATGCCGTGTTTCCCCGGTTTTCTGCTGGATTCCTGCCCGCTCCGGTGTTATACTGAAAGAAACAAAACGCTGCAGAAAGGATGACAGAAATGAAAGAAGAAATTCACCGCTATTTTGAAGAACATACCGAGGACTTAATAAAAGACATTGCCGCTCTTGTAGCTGTTGAAAGCGACCGGGGCCCCGCCCTGCCGGGGAAACCCTTTGGGGAGGGCCCGGCCGAGGCTCTTGATCTGGCGGAAAAGATGATTGGCGCTGCCGGGTTTACCGCTGTCAATCACGACAATTACGTTGTGACGGGCGATATGAACGGAAAAGAAACCAAACTGAGCATTCTCGCCCATCTGGATATCGTCCCGGTCGGTACCGGCTGGACCCGCCCGCCCCTCACCCTGACCCGCGAGGGGAACGACCTGTACGGGCGGGGCGCCGCCGATAATAAGGGCCCGGCGGTTGCGGTCCTCTACGCCATGAAATGCCTGAAAGAGCTGGGCGTGGAGCTTTCCTCCAATTGCCGGCTGATTCTGGGTGCGGATGAGGAGTGCGGCAGCGGGGATTTGGAGTACTATTTCAGCAAAAACCCGCACACGCCCATCACTGTCACGCCGGACGCGGGCTATCCCATCATTAATACGGAGAAGGGCCGGCTGGAACTGGAAGCGGACGGCAGCTGGGAAAAAGAGGAGATGCTCCCCCGGGTCTGCGGTTTTAAGGGCGGCGTAAAAATAAACGTAGTCCCCGCCGAGGCGGAAGCGGAGCTTGCCGGATTCTCACTGGAAGAGCTGGCGCCGTACATCGGTGCGGCGGAGAAGGAAACCGGCGCAAAATTTGAGGCGGAGGAGCATGGCGGCAGAATTGTGATCCGCTCCAAGGGGCAGAGCGCCCATGCGGCCTGGCCGGATACCGGCGTCAACGGTATTACCGCCCTGCTCGCGCTCCTCACGTCCCTGCCTCTTGCGGAAGGAAGTTCCACCCGGGCGCTCCGGGACATCGCCGGGGTGTTCCCCTTTGGCGAAGTCAGCGGGGAATCCGCGGGAATCGCCATGGCTGACGAGGTGAGCGGGCCGCTGACCATTGCCCTGACGATGCTTGAACTTACGGAGGACGGCGTCCATCTGGAAGCGGATTGCCGCGCGCCGGTCTGTGCGAACGACGGCAACGTCACCGAGGTCCTGCGGGACCGGCTGAACAAAATCGGCCTGACTGCCGGGGATAAGATTATGACGCCGCCTCATCATACGCCGTCTGATTCTCCGATTTGCAAAACACTTGTAAAATTATACGAAGAGTATACAGGGAGAAAAGGGGAGTGCATTGCTATCGGCGGCGGTACGTATGTTCATAATATTGAGGGCGGGGTTGGATTCGGCTGCAACTTCCCGGAGGACAGCTGCGGCGCCCACGGACCGGATGAGCACGCTTTTCTGAACAACCTCATCCTCTCAGGTGAACTGTATGCCCGGCTGATTCTGGAAATTTGCGGATGACAACCCGGCATGAAGCAAACGGCGGGAACCCTACCGCCGTTTTGCACTGTCTGAGGGTTTGTGGTAAAATGGACGGGAGTGCAAGGAAAGAGGGAGGGAAAAACTTGTTCGTTTCAAAAAGCAGGATTGTTGTGCGGTATGCGGAAACCGACCAGATGGGGGTTGTCCATCATGCGGTTTACCCGGTCTGGTATGAGGTCGCCCGCACGGATTACGTTGAAAAGGCATTGGGGTTCCACTATGCGGAAATGGAAAAAATGGGGGTAATGACCCCGCTTTCCGGGCTGAACTGCCATTATGCAGGCGCCGCCCGCTATGGGGAGGAAATCACCGTCTGCGTCCGGGTGACTCAGCTGACGGCGGCGCGGATTGAGTTCAGCTACGAGCTTTACCGGGACGGGGAGGAGAAGCCCTTCAACACCGGTTCAACCCTCCACGGCTGGGTGGACGCCAAAACGTTCCGCCCACTCAATATGAAAAAGAAATACCCGGAGATTTATGAAAAGATCCGGGCTTTGATGGATTAAAATACTCTGTCCGTAAAACAGATGAAAAAGGAGAACCGCCAATGGGAAAAATCACAATTGAAAAAGACCGGATTATTTTTACGCGCAAGGACGAGCTTACCGTTCTTGAGCCATATGGAAAGGATTGCATCCGGTGCCGTTTTACCAGGAACAGTAAAATCCTTGACGAAAACTGGACGCTTTTACCCCCTGTTGACAACTGCCATTACAAAATCACAGGCGACGAAAATTCCGCCGCAATTGAAAACGGAATGCTTTCGGTCACTGTTACCGCTGGAGATTACTTTACAGACGGGAAGGTGACCTATACCCGTAAGGGAAAACAAATCCTCCGCACCAAGCACGAAGGGGATTACGTCAACCGAACTATCCACACGGAGGGCGACCATTACAAAATCAGCATGATCTTTGAGGCCAATCCGGGCGAGCATCTCTACGGGCTTGGGCAGGAGCAGGAGGACCAGTTTGATCGAAAAGGCAGTACCAGTACGCTGCTCCACTACAATACCAAAACTGCTATGCCGGTGCTCTATTCCTCGCTGGGGTATGGTTTCCTTTGGAATAATCCGGCGGTCGGCCGCTGTGAAGCGACCAACAACCACACGATGTGGGTTGCTGACAGCGCTTATCAGGCGGATTATTTGGTCTACGCGGGGGAAACGCCTGCGGACGTCCTCAAAAAATACTGCGATTTAACCGGCTACGCCCCGGCATTTCCGGAATGGGCGGCGGGCTTTTGGCAGTGTAAGCTGCGCTACGAAAGCCAGGAAGATTTTTTGGAGGTCGCACGGGAATACAAAAAGCGTGGAATCCCCGTTTCTGCAATGGTAATCGACTTTTTCCACTGGACAGAGCAGGGGGACTGGAAATTCGATCCGGAATTCTGGCCCGATCCTGAAAAAATGTGCCGGGAACTGAAAGAGATGGGGATCCATCCCGTTGTCTCCGTTTGGCCGACCATCAACCCGAAAAGTGAAAACTGGGCTGAAATGAGCGAACGGAACCTGTTGATGAGGAACGAGGACGGAACCTATCCAACGCTGGATTTTCACGGGATGCAGACCTCAATTGACCCGATGAATCCCGAAACGGCTTCCTTTGTCTGGGATAAAATCAAAAAAAATTATTACGACAAGGGGATTCGCACCTTTTGGCTGGACAATACAGAGCCGGAGGTGCATCCGGAGAACCCGTCTAATTTCAAATATTACCTTGGAAACGGCGCTCAAACTGCGCTTTTGTATCCGTACTATTACACGAAAATGGTCTACGACGGCCTGAAAGCCGAAGGAGAGGCCGAGCCGATCAGTTTGGCCCGGGCGGCCTTTCCCGGCAGCCAAAAGTTTGGGACGGTCGTCTGGAACGGGGATGTGGACTCCACTTTTGAGGCCCTCCGGATGAGCGTAAAATCCGGCCTCTCAATGGGGATGTGCGGAATTCCGTGGTGGAACAGCGATATCGGGGGATTTTTTAAAGCGGATACCGAGTCGGAATATTTCCGGGAGCTGATTGTACGCTGGTTTCAGTTCGGCCTGTTCTGCCCTGTTATGAGACTGCACGGTGTCCGGAAGCAGCCGAAGGGCCATATTGACCGCCATCCGGGAATTATTGAGCCGAGCGGCGGCGACAACGAGCTCTGGAGCTTTGGGGAGAAGAATTATCCGGTCCTCAAGGGGCTCGTCGAGCTGCGGGAACGGCTCCGCCCGTATATCATGAAATATATGCGGCTTTCCAGTGAAACGGGTGCGCCGATTATGCGGCCGATGTTCTGGGATTACCCGGACGACGAGCAATGCTACACGCTGGAAGATCAGTATTTCTTTGGGGAAGAGATCCTGTTTGCGCCGATTGTGAACCGGGGGCAAACAGAACGGGAGGTCTATCTTCCGGAGGGAAGCTGGATAAACGTCAATGATTTTAAGAGATATGACGGCCGTCAGACGGTTGTCTGCCATGCAGAGATTCACGAGTTTATCGCTTTTGTAAAAGAAGGAAGCCCCGTATTATCCGCGTTTCAAGATAGAGCATAAGAAGAAATACCCTTTGTTTTAACGTCAAATCCCGCCCTGCAAAGCGTTGTCAGCTTTGCAGGGCGGGATTGTTTTAAAAAAACTGTAAATTGTGCGGCGCATAAGACGGCGCGGTAAAGCGCAGAATTATTCCCTGCAGCAGGAAAGCAGGGCCTTGACAAATTCTTTCCGGCGAACCGAAGTGACAAACCGGGCGTTCGGCTCCCGCCCCGGACGGCGGATACATTCTCCCATCCGTTCCCCGTCTGTCACAACGTCGATGTGGATCAACCCGGTTTCGGGGAAAAGGCCGGGCTCCGCTTCGTATAAAACGGCGGAAGCATCGTGTACCGGTGTGCCGGGCAGGCCGGTTTTTTTGTAAGATTCCGCGTAGAATTTCATCAGGTCGCCGACCATATCGCCGTGCTTTGTGCCAAGGCCGGCAAACGTTTGAATTTCCTCATCGGTCAGGTAGGCTTTGTGGGTCACATCTAACCCGAGCAGGTTGAGCGGAACGCCTGAACCGAGCACTGCCTGCGCCGCGTCCGGATCCGCGCAGAAGTTGAACTCGGCGTAAGGGGTGACGTTCCCGCCGGAAAGGGAACCGCCCATGATCGTGAGGTGGTCTATTCGGTTCCTGACGGCAGGGTAGTGCTCAAACAGTTCCGCGATATTTGTAAGCGGGCCGGTGGTAATGATTACGGCCGGTTCATTCAAGGCCAAAATGGAATCGCGCAGGAATTCGGCGGCCGGGCGCGGGTCGCCCGGCAGGAAAGCGTTTCCCACCCGCATTCCGGCAAGGCCGTCCTCGCCGTGAATATCCCCGGCGGTCAGCGGCGCGCGCCGCAGCGGACGCTCCGCTCCCCGGGCAACAGGAACGTCCAGGCCAAGGTAAGCCGCGAGCCGTCTTGCGTTCAAATAAGTTTTATCACAGGTCTGGTTCCCGGCGGCTGTGGTGATCCCGCGCAGTGAAAAAACATCGGGCCGGGAGGCGAGGACCATCAGGGCGATCGCGTCGTCCAGCCCCGGGTCGCAGTCAAAGAAAACCGCCTTTTGCATGTTATCCACCCAGCTTTTCCAGGGCTTCCTCCACTTCATCCCGGGTTGGGATGGAAGGCGCAGCCCCTTCGCGCGAAACTGCGATAGAAGAGGCCATTGAGGCGAGTCGAAGGGTTTTCTCCACCGGAAGCCCTTCTAAAAGCCCGGCGATATAATAGCCGGTGAAGGTATCGCCCGCGGCGGTAGTGTCCACAACCGGAACGTCAAAAATGCCGTGGGATGCAGATTGATTTGCGTCTTTATAAAGGACACCCCGTTTGCCCAGCGTAAGGACTATATGGCTTTTGGGGTATTTTTCCAGAATGGCTCCGGCCATTTTGTCCGGGTCAGAAGTACCGCTGATAGCCTCGCCCTCCACTTCGTTTAAGAGGAAGGTATCAACCGCTGACAGGTCGCAGCCCGTCAGATTTTCATCAAAGGGCGATGGGTTTAAAATTATTTTCATCCCGCGTTCCCGCGCAATTTTAATGATCTCTTCCAGGCTGCTGATCTCGTTCTGGAGCAGGATGTAGTCCTCAGCTTCAAAATAACACAGAACGTTCCCCGCAAAGATGGGGGTAATAGCACGGTTGGAGCCGGGAAAGAGGAAGATGCTGTTTTGGCCGCTGTCATCCACCTGGATGATCGCCTGTCCATTTTCCACCTTTGCCGTCTCGATCAGGCTGACATCGACCCCGTTCTCTTTTAAGAACTCTTTTAAGGGGGCGCCGTCAGTGCCTACCAACCCGGCGTGGTAGACCTTTGCGCCCGCCCGCGCAAGGGCAACCGATTGGTTGAGGCCTTTTCCGCCGAAATAAGTGGTGAGGCTGTGAGCGGTTATTGTCTCGCCCGGTTTCACAATGTTGGGCACCCGGTAGACTTTGTCGTAATTCATAGAACCGAAGTTGATGAGTTTCATTGGCAGTCACCCCATTTTAAAAACGATGAAACACCGTAGTTTTTTATTGCTTTTAGCATAACACAAAGGGCCCTTTTTGTAAATTATACTCCATTGAATTGTACCCGCCGATATGTTAAAATATGTGAGAAATATGCAAAATATTGAGACCCTGGAAGGAGGCTTTTAGGTGAAAAACGAGTTGTTGCACGGTTTCCGTCTGGGAAAGGCGGAACGCGGATTGGATATTCATGGGATAGAAGTGCGCCAGCATGGTGAAATAATTGCAAAACACCATTGGCGCGCGCAATACCGCGAATGTGTTTTTTCAGTCAGTAAAAGTTTTACTTCGGCTGCGCTTGGCATTGCTTTGAACGAAGGGCTTCTTTCCCTTGATGATAAAATTGTCGATTTATTTCCTGAATATGTTCCGGAAAAGCCGGACGAAAAACTTGGGCTGCTTACAGTTAAAATGAGTATGATGATGGCGAACGGTCATGCGGAATGTCCTATTTTTCGCGCGCGGAGGGAAAACCCCACTTGTGAGGACTGGCTTTCCGATATTCTCAGCCAGCCCCTTGCTTATGAGCCTGGAACCCATTTTCTTTACAGCAATGTCAGCGGCTACTTTATATCGGCAGCTATCCAGAAAAAAACCGGAAAGACTCTGCGGGATTACTTAATACCCCGTCTTTTTGAACCTCTCCATATTTTTAATCCTCAATGGGAATCCTGCCCAAAGGGAATTAATCTTGGCGCGTCCGGACTTTACCTGACTACGGAGGAGCTTTCCAGATTTGGCCAGCTGCTGCTTGATAACGGCAGGTTTGAGGGCAGACAGGTGGTTCCGGCGGATTATATTGCCATGGCGGCTTCCCGTCAGATTGACAACGACAACGGTTCAACGGCTGATCCGGAGGCGGTTGCAGGCTATGGCTTTCAGTTCTGGCGCAACAGCATTCCAAATTCTTACCGCGCAGACGGCCTTTACGGCCAGTATATTATTGTCCTTCCCGACTACGACGCGGTCGTAACAGTAACGTCCCACGTGGAAGAGAACCAGCATAACATCCTGCGGCTGGTTTGGGATGAACTTTTACCGGAACTTGAAAAGAACCGCTGACCAGTATAAAAGAAAGAAAACAGCTTGCCGAACGTTTTGGTTCCGGCAAGCTTTCCTTGTTGTCCGCCTAAGCGCGCCGGAGCATTCCCAGAACGATCCGGCTGGAGATTTCAGCCGCTTTTCTTTCGAATTCCTCAAACGAAACGTTTGCTTCGTGTTCCGCAAGGTCGGAGATGGAACGGATGACCACGAACGGCACTTTATTTGCCGCCGCTACTTGAGCAATGGAAGCGCCTTCCATTTCAGCCGCTGCGGCGCCAAAGCTTTCAATCAGCTCTTTTTTCAGCCTGCTGTCGTCGACAAAAACGTCGCCGGAGGCAATGGTTCCGTCAATGTATTTGTTTTCATCCAGAACGTCGTCCGCCGCGAGCTTAAAAAGGGAAACGAGCTCCGGATCGGCTTTATAGCGGGTCGGCGTTTTGCCATCCCCGTTTGCCATGTAGCCCTTGACATAGCCGAAGGCGGTGAGGTCGAAGTCGTGCTGGACGGCGTCAGTGCTGATGACGATATCGCCTATGGCGAGGGAGTGGTGCAGCCCGCCTGCAACCCCGGTGTTGATGACACAGCCGACCTGGAACCGGTCGATCATGGCCTGCGTACAAATGGCGGCATATACTTTGCCGATTCCGCACTGGGCAATAACAACCGGTTTGCCCTCAAGGGTCCCTTCATAAAAGGTCACGCCCGCGGCCTCTGTTGTTTTTTCATTTAAAAGCTTTTCTTTTAAAATTTCCACTTCGGACGCCATTGCGCCGATAATCCCGATGGTTTTGTTCTGTTCCATAAAATTTGCCTTCCCGCGCCGAGCCGTTTGGCGCTTTTAATAAAGTTTACCCTCTTATCTTATTGCATCGCGCTGAAAAGTGCAAGATGGGAATGGTGAAAGATTTTAAAGAATTATGTGAAGGAGGGAAGAGCGGAATGTCACTGGAGCATCCGCACACCCCGCTTGAAGAGGTACCGGCTGAGGGTGAAGAGCCGGTCCGCCTGTGGAAGCCGTTTCACATTAATGTTGACGAGCACTATAAATTTATTCCGCGGCGGAAAATCAACCGTTTTTATTCCTACCTTGTAAAAATGATTGCAGTCGGGTTCTTTTTCTGCTACAACCGCGTGTTTTACGGGTTCCGCGTCCGGGGCCGCAGAAATTTCAAGGGGATCAAAGGCGGGGCTGTCACCGTCTGCAACCACGTACAGGGGCTGGACTGCTCTTTTGTAGTGGAGGCGATCGCCCCCAAAAACCTCTATTACCCCACAGTCAAAACAAACCTGGAGCTGGCCGGCCTGCGCTGGCTGATTAGGGCCTGCGGCGGCATGCCGATCCCCGAAACGCCGAAAGCGCTCAGGGTCTTCAACGGCGTGATTCAGGAGCTGCTTTCCCGGGGGAACTACGTCCACGTTTATCCAGAGGGGATTTTGTATCCTTACTACTTAAAGGGGATCCGCAAGTTTCACCGGGGCGCATTCAAATACGCCTATGACGGGAACGTACCGGTCGTCCCCATGGTCATCACGTTCCGTGAGCGCAGGGGCATCAGAAGAATTCTGAACCGCAAGCCGCTTCCCACCCTGACGGTCCTGGAGCCGATTTACCCTGATACGAGCCGGAAGGCAAAGGCTGAGATCAACGATATGATGCTTCTCTGCTATGAAAATATGAGCGATTATTTTGACGCTCATTCCATCCCCTATGCCAGTGAATCCCCGGCGCTGAAACAGGAGCCCGCACCGGCGGACCAGGCGCGGGAACAGCGCGAGCCGGCAATGGCTGGGGATTGAGCAGGTAAAACAGTATGAAAACAAAGAGCCGGGAAAGAATTTTTCTTTCCCGGCTCTTTTCTGTCAAATTTTTTTGCACGGCAAAAATGCTGCCCGCCGAAATAAGCTTACGCGGGCTGAAAAACCGGCCATAAGTTTTTGGGAACGTTACTGTTTAGCCTATCCCCAAAATCCTGTAGGCGTTTTCAAAGCGTATTTGTTTTTTCTCATCCTCCGTCAGGTGGAGCTGCTCCATAAATAAAAGCGTCTGTTTTGCCGTTCCCCACGGTAAGTCGGTGGCAAAAAGAATTTTTTCAGCACCGTGCGTTTTGACAATCCGCTCCGCCTGTGCGGGGTCGGCAAAGGTGTGGGCCATCGAGAGATCGAAATATACGTTCGGCAGCCCAACCAGGTACTGCTCAACCTCATTGCTCCGCTCCATCCCGCCCAGATGGGCCGCAATGACGGTGAGCCGCGGAAAAGTCTTCGCCACCTCGGCAATCCCTTTGGGAGTGGCGTGGACAAGGTCGGGAGAGAGCGGGTCCCGCCCCGCGTGGAAGATCAGGGGAAGACCCAGCCGCTCGATTTCTTCATATAGGGGGAAAACCCGCTTGTCTTCAACAAAAAATTCCTGGTAATCGGGGTGAAATTTAACCCCCCTGAGCCCGATTTCCTTAATCCGCGAAAGTTCCGGCAGGGCGTCTTCCGCATCCGGGTGGACTGAGCCAAAAAAGACGACGTTGTCTTTCTGGTTGGCGGCCGCCCAGTTGTTGACTGTAATCTGCTGGGAAGGCTTGGTGGCAATCTGGTGGATGACCGTTAGGGTCACGCCGCCTTCTTCCTGTTTTCCGCGCAGGCCGGACAGGGTGCCGTCGGTAAACGGGGCGGCGTCCGCAATGGCGGAGAGTTTCGCCATTGTCCGCGCCGCAATGGCGTCGGGGAAAGCGTGAGTGTGGAAATCGACCAGGGGACAGGGATTTTTTTGCATGGAACATAAACCTCCGAACAGTAATTTAACAGGGTGTGCAGCGGGGGGAATCAGCTCTTGCGGAGTGCGGTGCGGATTCCCAAAAAGAGGAGATAGGCCAGGATGCATCCGAGCGCATTTAAGAGAAAGTCGTCAAAACTGACGTCGTTATAACCGATGTGGAAAACGTTCTCAAGAAATTGAATAAACTCGACCCCAAAGGCGGAAACCACCGCCAGCAGGATGGTCCTGAGCGGGCTTGTCCGCCAGATCAGCGGAACCAGAATGCCGAAAGGCATCAGCATAATCAGGTTTCCGCCCAGGTTGTAAAAAACGGTTCCCATATTTCCGGCCGCCATCCCGTTCTGGAACATCTGGACCGACCAGAAAAAGGGGAAAAGGTTCGACTGGTGGAATTCATTTGTGAAATTCTGCCACGAAAAGGCGAAATGACCCGGGAAAATGGGGAAAATGGTGAGGGCGGCAACCGCGCCGATGTAAACGGCGAATACTCCGCAGAGCAGGGTGCGGGAAAATTTCATCCGCTTGAAGCAGAGAAACCGCAAAAGGATAAAAACTCCGAGGGCGATCAGCATAGCGTCCGGAACGGAGATGAAAATTTGAGATGCGGAAAAGGAGCTGGTGAAAGGGACGAACTTATCCATCGGGCCGTTCCCCCTTTCGGTCATCTTCCAGAAATGGAATGACGTCGTGGAGCGATCCGCAAACTTTGCTGGCCATTGCGCGCAGGTCTGCGGTTGGCTCAATCAGATCGGGAACCATGATCACCCGCATCCCTGCGGCGTGTGCCGCACGGATCCCGTTGGAGGAATCCTCAAGGATGAGGCAGTCCTCCGGCGCGGCGCCAAGTTCTTCGGCAGCTTTGAGGAAAATGTCCGGCTCCGGCTTGCCGCGCGTGATCATATCGCCGCAGACAAGGGCGGAAAAAGTTTTTTCCATCCCCGCCCGACGGAGATAGTCCTCCACCGTTGCGCGGGAAGAGGAACTCGCCACCGCAGTTTGGTACCTGTTCTCTTTAAGGTAGTCAAGAAGCTCGGGCAGCCCCCGCTTGACCGGCATGCCGTCCTCGTCCAAAGATTTTTTCATGTAGCCAGAGACAGCGCCGCGAAACGCGTCGTAGTCAAAGTTCGGGCCGAAGTAATCCATACAGGTTTTCCTAACGCTGGCGGCGTTCATGCCTATCACCCTGTAGACGAGTTCATCGGTAATGGGAAGGTTGAGTTCACGCCCCGCAATCAGCCAGCCTTTTTTGGCAAGAGCTTCGGTGTCGAACATCAGTCCGTCCATATCGAAGATAACAGCTTTAATCATTGCTCAGCCTCCTTGGGTTTGTTTTGGGAAAGGGGGACAAGGGAACGGGCCAGCGAGATAAACTCGTCCATTCGAAGCTCCTCCGCTCGGGCAGTGGCCTTGACGCCGTTTTGCGCAAGGGCCGCCGCGACCTCCGCCTTGCCCATCTTTAAAGTTGCGGAAACCGAATTGACAACGGTTTTCCGCCGTTGGGCAAACGAAGCGCGGACTACCTTGAAAAAGAAAGATTCGTCAAAATCCAGCGGTTCCGGTTCCCGTATATCCAGCCGGATGACGGCGGAGTCCACATTCGGTGACGGCATGAAACTGCCCCGCGAAACAGTGAAGAGTTGTTTCGGCTCGCTGAAATACCGCACTGCAATGGTGACCGATCCCGCGTCCCGCGTGCCGGGCTTTGCGCAGAGCCTTGCCGCAGCCTCTTTCTGAACCATTACGGTAATCGCTTTGATTGGGAGGCGCTCTTCCAGTAATCCCATAATGATGGGCGAGGTAATATAATAGGGGAGGTTTGCGCAGACAACGACCTCCATCCCCGGAAACTCCTCTCGGATCAGGCTGTGCAGGTCAACCTTGAGAATATCGTTGTTGATGATTTTTACATTGTCAAAATCCCGGAGCGTTTCTTCCAAAACGGGGAGAAGGCGGCTGTCCAGTTCAACCGCCACCACTTTATCCGCCCGTCTGGCGAGCTCGGCGGTCAGGACGCCGATGCCGGTTCCTATCTCAATTACCCCGACGCCGGGCGCGGCGCCCCCCTGCTCGGCTATCCGCGGGCAGACTGAGGGGTTCACTAAAAAATTTTGGCCCAATGCCTTTGAAAAGGTAAAATTGTGGCGGGCAAGAAGCTCTTTTACCACGCCGATATCGGTTAAGCGTTCCATAAACAACCCCGTTTCAAAACCGGGACTGAGCACCTTTTAAGGCTCTTTTCCCGAACGCGGAAGCCGTTAAAGAGTTCCCGCATTTTCTTGTTGTTCTTATTTTAACATAACGGCGCCCTGTTTGTAAAAAGAATCTTGTAATTGCAGGGCATGAATTTATTACAGTTCCAATTAAAATATGGGCCTTGACGTATCGTTCTTTTCAGCTGCTCTGCCGCCGTGGAAACCTGACTGCGCAAATGAAATTCATAGATTGTATTTCAGGCGCAAATGCTATATAATGAACACAATCATTGTATTATTCTGTGGTTATCTGCTTAAAAGCCTTATAACCCGGTAAAAGGCGGCCGCTGTCGGCGGCGTTGGAGGTGCTTTATGGAAAGACGGGATAAAATCAACTATTATTTGGATATTGCTCAGACGGTGTCGGAGCGGGGGACCTGCCTGCGCCGCAATTTTGGGGCCATCATTGTAAAAAACGATCAGATCATCTCAACAGGCTACAACGGCGCGCCGCGGGGGCGGCAGAACTGCTCTGACGTTGGGTTCTGCACCCGCGACAAGCTGAACATTCCCCGCGGGGAGCGGTATGAGCTCTGCCGTTCCGTCCACGCGGAGGCGAACGCCATCATTGCGGCGGCCCGGCCGGATATGCTGGACGCAACCCTCTACCTGGTCTGTGTGGATCCTAAAACCAGGGAGGTTGTGCCGGGCGTTAATTCCTGCTCCATGTGTAAGCGGCTGATCATCAACGCTGGGATCAGCACGGTGATTATCCGGAATACTCCGGAGGAGTTTACAACCGTTAACGTTGAAAGCTGGATAGAGAACGACGATTCAATGAGCGGGGCGTTCGGCTACTAATTACGCGGCGTCGAACCGCACTTTGGGATAGAAGGAGCGTTTTTGTGGCAGAATTAAAGCGGATAGAACTTTTTACGGACGGAGCGTGCAGCGGCAACCCCGGCGCAGGAGGCTGGGGTTGCATTTTGCGCTGCGGGGAAATTTCAAAGGAGCTTTCCGGCGGGGAAGCGCAGACCACCAACAATCGGATGGAACTCACCGCGTTGATTGAAGGGCTTTCAGCTTTAAAGTACCGCTGCCATGTCACGGTTTACAGCGATTCCAAATATGTGCTGGACGCCATCACCCAGGGGTGGGCGGAAAAGTGGCGTGCAAACGGCTGGATGCGCAACAAAAAAGAAAAGGCGTTAAATCCCGACCTGTGGGAGAAACTCCTCTCTTTGCTGGAGCTCCACGAGATGGAATACGTCTGGGTCAAAGGCCACGCAGGTCATCCGGAAAACGAACGGTGCGACGAGCTGGCGGTGGCTCAAAGCCGGAAATTCAAATAATTTCAAAATATTTCCGCGCCTACTTGATTTATACACAAAAAAGGTATATAATAAAGCCGTAAAAAAATAAACCTTTATTCATCCAAGAAGGAATGAGATATATGGAGAAACGTTTTGTTTACGCGGACAACGCCGCTACCACCAGGGTTTCGCAGAGCGTTCTGGATGCGATGATGCCATACCTGGCCGAGCATTACGGGAACGCCAGCAGTGTTTACAGCATTGCCCGGACGGCCAAGCGGGCCATTGAAGAGGCTCGGGGCAAGGTTGCCGCGGCACTCGGTGCGGAGCCCCGCGAGATCTACTTCACCTCCTGCGGGACGGAGAGCGACAACTGGGCCATCAAAGGCGCGGCTATGAAGCTCGCGGCCAAGGGAAAGAAACATATCATCACCAGCAACTTTGAGCATCACGCAGTGCTTCACACCTGCGAATACCTGGAAAAACACGGCTTTGAGGTGACCTATCTCCCGGTCGACAGCATGGGTTTGATTTCTCCGGAGCAGGTTGAAAAGGCCATTCGGCCGGATACGGCGCTGGTCACCATCATGTACGCGAACAACGAAATCGGCACCATCCAGCCGGTTGCGGAAATCGGGAAAGTCTGCCGCGATAAAGGCGTTTTGTTCCACACCGATGCGGTGCAGGCCGTCGGCAATGTGCCGATCAATGTCAAGGAGCAGAACATTGACATGCTTTCCCTTTCGGGCCATAAAATCCACGCGCCCAAGGGGATCGGCGCGCTTTACATCCGCAAGGGCGTCGTGATTGATAATTTCATGCACGGCGGCGGACAGGAGAGCGGCAAACGGGGCGGCACTGAAAACACCGCCTATATCGTTGCCTTGGGACAGGCTATTGAGGACGCGGTAAACGGTCTTGACGCCAAGGCTGCCCGGCTGACAAAGCTTCGTGACCGTTTGATTGACGGGATGCTGAAAATCCCGGCCTCCCGGTTAAACGGTGACCCGGTCAAACGGCTCTGCGGCAATGTAAATGTTTCATTTGAGGCGGTCGAGGGCGAAGCCCTCCTCCTCCGGCTTGATTTAAAAGGGGTCTGCGGCTCGTCCGGCTCTGCCTGCACCTCCGGCTCGCTTGACCCGTCCCACGTGCTGCTTGCCATCGGCCTGCCGCACGAAGTGGCGCACGGTTCCCTCCGGCTTTCCCTGGGGGATGACACCACCGACGAGGATGTGGACTATATCCTTGAAGTCCTGCCGGGTGTGGTTCAGACCCTGCGTGACATGAGTCCGGTCTGGAACGGCGGCAGATAAACCCCGTTTTAGTTTGAAACAGCGTGAGCATCATCCTGAAAGGAGTACCAGTTTACCATGTTATACAGCGACAAAGTTTTAGACCATTTCTCCAACCCGCGCAATGTCGGTGAAATTGAAGACGCGAACGGCGTAGGCGAAGTCGGCAACGCCAAATGCGGCGATATTATGAAAATGTACCTCAAAATCAACGGCAATACCATTGAGGACGTCAAATTCAAAACCTTTGGCTGCGGTGCGGCGATTGCGACCAGTTCAATTGCCACTGAGATGATCAAGGGCAAGAGTATTGACGACGCGCTGAAGCTTACCAACAAAGCGGTTGTAGAGGCGCTCGACGGACTGCCGGCGAGCAAAATCCACTGCTCTGTCCTGGCGGAACAGGCCATCAAAGCGGCGCTGAGCGATTATTATCAGCGCCAGGGGATCGACCCGCTCCCGATTGTCGGCGACATCGGCGAGTGCGAGGCCTGCCATCTGCATGAATAAGCGGGTGCTTGTGGCGCTTTCCGGGGGAGTTGACAGCTCGGTCTGCGTCCATCTGCTCAAGGAACAGGGGTATGACGTGGGCGGCGTTGTTTTAAAGATGTCGCCTGTGCATGACGAAACGGTGGCGGCGGCGAAGGACGCCGCCGCTTCTTTTGATATCCCCTTGTTTGTCAGCGATATGACCGAACGTTTTGAAGCCATGGTGGTGGATTATTTCATGGCGGAGTACAAGGCAGGGCGCACGCCGAATCCCTGCATCCGCTGTAACCCCACGGTGAAATTCAGAGCGCTGCTGGAGACGGCGGATGAAAAGGGATACGAAAAGGTAGCGACCGGGCATTATGCCGGGCTGGAGGAAAAGGACGGCGTGACCCTGCTCAAAAGGGCGGCTTGCCTGAAGCGCGACCAGTCCTATATGCTTTACCGGCTGGGGCAGGATGTTTTGTCCCGTCTAATTCTCCCGCTGGCGGCAATGGAGAAGACCGAGGTCCGCGCCATTGCGGAGCGGCTAGGGATTGCGGCTGCAAAAAAACCGGACAGCCAGGAGATCTGCTTTATTCCCGACAACGATTACGCGAAATATATTGAAGACCGCCTTGGCCCTTCCCCAAAAGGCGAGTTTATCGCCCCATGGGGGGGTGTCTGCGGGGAACACCGGGGGATCCTTCACTACACGGTCGGACAGCGCAAAAAGCTCGGGATCGCCTTGGGAGAACCGGTCTTTATCAAAACGATTGACCCGGAGGAGAACCGGATTTATCTGGCGCGGGCGGGTGAGGATAAGATACGTACTGTTTTCCTGTCCCAGTTGACGGCGCCGGATGGGAAACCGTTTCCCAAACGGTTCAGGGCGGAAGTGAAGCTTCGTTCAGTGGCCCAACCGGTACCAGCGGAAATTTTCTGCGGGGGAGACCGCGCCGAGCTGCAGCTGGATGAGCCGTACCGGGTGGTCGCCAAAGGGCAGTCCGCTGTTTTTTACAATGGCGACGTTGTTTTGGGGGGCGGAGTAATTGAAGGTGCGGAATAAAAGGGTGAACAGGAGAAGCTGATGATAAATGTTTTAATCCGGCCCGCGCGTCTCTCGGATGCGTCTGCAATTAAAACGCTGAGCCGGGACTGCCTCGGCTATGATTTCCCGGAAGACGTCCTCCGCCAAAAGCTCGGCCGGGCGTTGGCGGACAGCGCACAGCGCGTTTGGGTAGCGGAGGCCGATGGAAAGGTTGCCGGTTATCTCCACGCGGAGGGGTACGACGTACTCTACGCGCCGCACATGAAGAATATTCTCGGCATTGCCGTTTCAGGGGACTGCCGCCGGCAGGGGGTTGGCCGCCGGCTTTTAGAGGCGTTGGAAGATTGGGGACGAGAAACCGGGGCAAAAGCAATCAGGCTGAATTCAGGGGAAACCCGGACAGGAGCCCACGCCTTTTATCGTTCCTGCGGCTATTTCAGCAATAAAAAGCAGTTGAATTTTGAAAAATACATATGAGAGAAATCTCTCTCACAAGTGATACATCAATCAGACAGGATGGATTCGATGACTCTCACCGAATTTTTGGAGCAGAATAAAAAAAACGGTCCTGCCCGGTTTTATATGCCGGGGCATAAGGGGCGTTATCCCCTTGACGGGGCTTATGATATCACCGAGATCACCGGAGCGGATTCCCTTTACCACGCTGACGGGGTGATCCGGGAGACAGAGCGGCGGTTCGAGCGGCTTTACGGCAGCCGAACCACCGTCCTCAGCGCGGGGGGAACAACCCTCTGTATCCAGGGGATGCTTGCTGCGGCAAAGCGGAAGTACGGCCTGCGGAAAATCCTCGCCGCCCGGAACGCTCATGTCACCTTCGTCAACGCCTGCGCCCTGCTGGATATCGAGCCGTTTTGGGTTTACCCAAAACCGTACGATCGGTTCGGCGTCAGCGGTGCGGTCGCCCCGGAGCAGCTGGAGGAGGCGCTTGAGAAAGAACGCGTGGACGCGGTTTATATTACAAGCCCGGATTATTTCGGGATGCTCTCCGACGTGGAAGGGCTTGCGGCGGTCTGTAAAAAACACGGCCTTCCCCTGCTGGTGGACAACGCCCACGGCGCGCATCTGAAATTCCTGCCGGAGGACTGCCACCCGCTTTCGCTGGGGGTGGCGCTCTGCTGCGACGGCGCGCACAAGACCCTGCCGGTGCTGACCGGGGGGGCGCTCCTCCATGCTGCGGATGATTTTACAGCGGAGGAGCTTAAGGCGGCGATGTCCCTTTTCGGCTCCACCAGCCCATCCTACCTCATCATGCAGTCGCTAGACGCCTGTGCGCAGTACCTGGAGGAGAACGCACGCGCTGATTTTGCGGCGCTTGCAGGCCGCTTGGATTCCCTGCGGAAAAAGGCGGCTGAGAAGGGCCTTTTTGTCTTTGAAAGCGAGCCCGCCCGCCTTTCTTTGGCGGGTGCGCCCAAAGGGTATGACGGCGACCTTGCCGCCTTTTTGCGGGATCACCGCGTTGAGTGCGACTACGCCGCGGCGGAGGCTGCGGTGCTGATGCCCACCCCTTTCAACAGTGATGCGGAGTTTGAACTCCTGGAACGGGCGGTCGCCGCCTTTGAGCCGGAGGGGGAGTACCGGACGGAGCGCCTGGAAGCCCCTCCCCAGCCCGTGCGGATGATGACCCCGCGGGAGGCGGTATTTTCCCCGGCGGAGGAATTGCCGGTTGATGAAATCCTGGGGCGGGTTGCCGCCGAAAGCAAAATTCTCTGCCCGCCCGGTGTCGCTGTTGTTGTGGCAGGGGAGCGGGTTGATGAAGCCGGTCAAAAACTTTTAAAAAAGTCTGGAATTCCCACGCTGAAAGTGGTATGATATAAATAGAAATCTTTCCAGCCGCAGTGGGCGGAAGGATTTCGTCAGTGCGGCTGGTGCCGTGATTTTAGGAACAAGGAGTGACAACGTATGAAAATGATTTATGCAATCGTCAGCAACGATGACAGCCACATCGTTTCTTCGGCATTGACCAAAGCGGGCTTTTTCGCGACCAAAATCGCCTCTACCGGCGGCTTTTTGATGGCGGGCAACACCACCTTCATGATTGGTACTGAAGACGATAAGGTGGACGAGGCGGTTGAGGTCATCTCCAAACACAGCAAACGGCGCACCCAAATGGCACCGTCTTCTGCAATGTACGGTGTCGGCGTTTATTCGTCCCTGCCGGTTGAAGTCACGGTAGGCGGCGCGACGATCTTTGTTATGAACGTAGAGCGGTTTGAAAAAATTTAACAAGCTTTCGTAAAAAGAATTTGAAGTGAGAATGAAATGATTTATGGCAATGCCTCTGTTGTGGAATTGATCGACAGGGCGGCAAATGGCGACAGGCTGTGCCATGCATATCTGTTTTACGGAGAAAAGGGCCTTGGCAAAAAGGCGATTGCCGCCTATTTTGCCAAGGCAATTTTGTGCGGAGGGGAAAAACGCCCCTGCGGCGAATGCCCAAGCTGTAAAAAGATCGAGGCGGGCGCCCATCCGGACGTTACCTTCCTTTCCGGTACGGCGGATAAAAATGAGCTGACGGTGGCGAACATCCGCAAATTGAAGGCGGACGCCGTGGTCTACCCGAATGACGGGGAGAAAAAAGTGTATATTATCAGCGACTGCCAGAAGATGCAAGCCCCGGCTGCCAACGCCCTTCTGAAGCTTTTGGAGGAGCCGCCGGAGCACCTGGTAATCCTGCTGACAGCGGACGACCGCGGGCATGTCCTGCCCACCATTCTCTCCCGGTGTATCCCGGTGGGGATTTTTCCGGTGGAGGAAAAAGTGTGCGCGCAGGCGCTGGAAGTGCTGGGCGGAGCGGAGCCCGGGGCTGCCCGGAAAGCGGCTGCTGCCTGCGGGGGAAACATTGGAAAGGGGCTGGCGCTGTTGGCGCCGGAAGATCTTCCGGTTTCCCCGGACGATTTTTGCCTGATGCTTTCCAAACATCAGGAATACGGAATGCTCGCGTCTTTAAGCAAGCTGTCGAACGACAAACAGGTCTACCGCGCTTTTCTGGCGGCTCTTTTTGAACGGTTTCGGGATGCGGCGGTGCTGAAATCAGGCGGGAAAAGGCTGCTTGCCGGGTCGAAAGAGGCCGCTGTCGCTTTAATCAACAGCTTTACAACCAAACAGCTATTGGAAAAAATACGGGTGCTGTCCAAGGCGATGAAGGACTTGGATGCAAACGCAAACGTGCCGGTTCTGTCGGCCTGGATCACAAGTTCCCTGGTTGAGAACCCCGGCGAAAAATTGAGGATATAAGGAGGCTTTATGGCTGAAATTATCGGCGTCCGGTTTAAGGACGTGGGAAAAATTTATTATTTTGACCCCTCCGGGTTAAAAATTCAAAAAGGCAGCCACGTTGTTGTAGAGACGGCCCGAGGCACAGAATGCGGAACGGTTATGATCGGCAACAGCGAAGTGGACGACAGCCAGGTGGTCCTGCCGCTCAAACCGGTGGTGCGCCTTGCGACAGATGAAGACCTTGCCGCTGTGGAGCGTAACCGTGCAAAGCAGAAAGAGGCGTTCAAAATCTGCCAGGAGAAAATTGCCAAGCACAAGCTGGACATGAAGCTGGTCGACGTTGAATACACTTTTGACGGGAATAAAATCCTGTTTTATTTTACGGCGGACGGCCGGGTGGATTTTAGGGAGCTGGTCAAAGACCTTGCCTCCGTTTTCCGAACCAGGATCGAGCTGCGGCAAATCGGCGTGCGCGACGAATCGAAGATGATCGGCGGCTTGGGAATCTGCGGGCGTCCCTTTTGCTGTTCTACTTTTTTGGACGAGTTCCAGCCCGTTTCTATCAAGATGGCAAAAGAGCAGGGCCTTTCATTAAACCCCGTTAAAATCTCCGGGACCTGCGGACGGCTGATGTGCTGTCTTAAACATGAGCAGGATGCTTACGAATATTTGTTGAAGCTTACGCCAAAACAGGGCGCCCAAGTGGTGACGCCGGATGGGAAAGGCACCGTTACGGATGTGAGCCTCCTGACTGGAAAGCTCAAGGTACAGTTGGCCGCAAACCCAGACGCAGCGCCTGCAAGCTATACCCGCGACCAAGTGAAAGTCGTCAGGGACCGCCCCCAGAAGGGCGAGAAAAAGGAGCGCAAAGAAGTTTCAAAACCCGAGAAGTAAATCTTGTGGATTTATATTGATTTTTTATGAAAATGTGTTACAATGGAAGTAAATTTGAAGGAGGTGTTCCCAATGGCATATGTAATTAGTGATGAGTGCATCGGCTGTGGCGCGTGTGAGGCAGAATGCCCGGTTTCCGCTATCTCCGCTGGTGATGGTAAATACGTAATCGACGCAGACACCTGCATCGATTGTGGCGCTTGCGCCGGTACCTGCCCGGTTTCCGCTCCGAATCCGCAGGACTAATCATTGTTTTAAGGAAAGCGCCGGCTTTATCAGCCGGCGCTTTTTCTATTTGCCCGGGGGATTGAGAAAAAGGCGGATACCGTTTTTATACTGGGGCGCGCCTTCTTTCCGTATGTGTTTTGCGCAGGGCCTCAACAAACTACTGCTGGACAACCCAGGTAAATTAAGGTATAATAAACCGGAAGCGGCCTTAATGTCGTTTGGGGCGCTGCCTATGGCGGGAGCCGCATAAAACCTTTTAGGGGGAACTGGAATGAAGAGATTTAAACGCCTTTTCGCCGGGCTTCTTACGGCGGCACTTTTGTTCTCTGTGACCGGCTGCTCGGGTGATACCACCTGGGTGCTCAAAACGGAAAACGACACGGTACCCGCCGGAGTCTACCTGTCTTATCTTAGGGACGCGTACGAACAGGCGCAGAACCAGGTTGATACCAGTACTGATATCTGGAGCCAGAAAATTGACGATGTTCCGGTGGAACAGTGGATTATCAACAAGGCGACAAAAACCACCAAACAGTATATTGCGATCAACATTATGTTTGACGAACTCGGTATGACCATGGGGACCGAGGGGACGAACACTGCTAAAACTACAGCTGATTCTTATTGGGCCCAATATCAGACTACTTATGAACAGAACGGGATTTCTTATGCTTCTGTCGTAAAGCTGGCCGAATGTGAATATAAGACCCAGAAGGTTTTTGAGTATTTCTATGAGACAAACGGAAAAGAACCGGTCAGCGAGGATACTATCAAGGAATATTTTTACGACAACTACGCCAAGGTAAAATACGTGGCGATTAATAAATATGACATTAAAACCGGTGAGAAGAAAGATGAAGACGCGCTGAAAGAAACGGTTGACGGCTATGTGACCGAAATCAATAAGGGAACGGATATCGACACGATTATCGATGCATGTATCACCCAGGTTTACAATGATTACGGACTTACCGATTATGAGCCTGATACCAGCGATTCCAGCCGCAACGTCTCCCTGCTCAGCAAACAGCAGGCGGGGGTTATGGAAAACTTTGTGAAGAAAACCTTTGAGCAGAAGGAATTCGGAATTCCTTATACGGATGATTCCAGCAGCAGCTATATCTACCTTGGCGCCCGGTACGACCTGACCAAAGATGCTGAACTGTATCAGGAAAACCGTACCGCAGTTCTTTACGAGCTGCGCGGGGGTGAGTTTTCCCAAAAACTTGAAGACAGGCTTTCAACGGTTCAAATAACTACAAATGAGGAAGCGATTAACCGCTACAGTCCCAAAAACCTGAAGTGAATTTAACCGCCTGGACATATATGTCCGGGCGGTTTTTGCGCCGGTTAAATTTTCCATCGGCTTTTTCCTGTTTAAAGTAAAAATGTTTGTATAAATTCAGGAATAAATTCCAATCCTTCCTGCGTAAAATACTTGTGAAGAGGTGACGTCATGGAAGGAGTAATCAACCAGGCATTTCGCTTTTTTGGAGTTGCGCGGAAAGCGGGTGAAAAAAGCGAGGCCGACCTCCGCAACCAGCAGCTCATCAACGACATCAGCGACGTCAAGATGAAGCTGGCAAGCGCGCACTGCCGGTTTGACTACGCTTTGGAGGAAGAACTGGTGGAATCGACCATATACGAGATTGAATCGCTTGAAAGCCGGTACGGCTACCTGCTCAAACAGGCCAAGATGAGGGGCGTCCTCTGTTCGGGCCAGTAAGGCGCAAAAGGAGATGACAGCTTTGGATGTGACAACAATTCTTGTAACGGTCTATCTGCTCCTCTGCGGCCTGCTGATGCTGGTGCTCTGCAAACGGAGCAGGCATCCGCTCCGAACCGGGGCGGTCAGCGTGGCGGGCGGCCTGCTGGCGCTGGGAGGGGTCTCTCTGGCCGGTCTGGCCGTTCCGGTCAACCTGTACACGGTGGCGGTTTCCGTAGTTTTGGGAATTCCCGGAGTTGCGGGGCTCACGGCTCTTTCTTTTTTGTAAATCCGGTGCGTTCGGTTGTGAAACAAAAACAGCTGTGGTATAATTTTACCGTTGTGAATAAAACGGTAAAAAGCCACGGCTGTTTTTGTTATGTGGAGGGAATACAATGGTGCGTTTTATCTGGCTTGCCGCGTCTGACCCGGAGGTGGAGCAGTGCTATGCCCTGCGCCAGGCTGTTTTTGTTGATGAGCAGGGGTTTAAAGAGGAGTTCGATGAGCTGGACGCCCGGTGCGATCATCTTTTAGCGCTGGAAAACGGTGTCCCTGTTGCAACCGCCCGCCTCTACCAGGACGGGGATGATTACCACGTGGGGCGGATTTGTGTCTGCAAAGAAAAAAGGGGGAGCGGCCTTGGGCGGCTTTTGCTGGAGGAGACGGAAAGACGCTGCAGCGAAAAAGGCGGGAGCAGGCTGGTGCTGGGTGCTCAGGTCCGCGCTGAAGGGTTTTATTCCTCCTGTGGGTACCGGCGGTTCGGCTCCGAGTATTATGAGGAATACTGCCCCCATGTCATGATGGGGAAAACACTGTAAAAAAGCGCCCCGGTTAAACCGGGGCGCTGCAAAAGCATATTAATAACGAGCCGACCTGTAAGCCGGGTTCTGTCGAGTGTGACAATCTATCTTGGCATGGCGTCGCCGCGCATGCTCAGTGCCGCCTTTTGCGCTGGTGACCGCCGGACCAGCGGGTTCGCGCGCTCGGCGTTGCATCGGATAGGGTTTACAGGCCCTTCCGGTCTCCCGGACGGGCGGTGAGCTCTTACCTCGCCTTTCCACCCTTACCGCGGAAATCCGCGGCGGTATCTCTCTGTTGCACTTGCCCTAAAGTCGCCTTCGGCTGCCGTTAGCAGCTATCCTGTCCTATGATGCCCGGACTTTCCTCACGAAAAATTCGCGCTGCCACACAGTCTGCTCGTTATTTCTGGGGATTAATAATAAAGGAAGTTGCCGAAAATGCCGTAATACAGTTCGTTTAAGAACTGTTCCAGGTCGCCGTCGTACCCGAAAATGGCAAAGACCCCCGCCAAAACAAAAACGGCGAAAATTATGGTGAATACGCCCAGGATAATACCCGCGACGGCAAGCCCTTTTTTGGAAGAGCGGATTGACACAAAGCCGAACACCAGGCTGAGGATTCCCAAAACTGGCGTGATATAAGGCACGCAGCAAAAGTTCAGCAAAAGGCCGACTAAACCAATGACGAAGGAGGCGACGGCGAATCCGCCGTTGTCCCGCGGCTGCGGCGGAGGCACAGGGCTCCATGGCTGGTTCGGACCCGGATAATTATTGTATGAATTCATAAAACGCTCCTTTATTAATGCTATCCTATATTATAAGCTATTCTGTCAAGTGTTTCAAATTTTAACCTGGAAAGGAGGGGGAAAAGATGCCGCAGAAGCTGTTTATGCGAATCTCCATGATTGCCCGGATTGTCGTCTGGGTGCTGGTAGCGGCGGTCTTGCTGTTCGGCAGGGAGCTTGTGTCCGGCCATTATTTTCCCTGCATGTGGTATGAAAATTTTGGCTGGTACTGTTCCACCTGCGGTGCGAGCCGTGCGGTTGTCAGCCTTTTAGCAGGCGACTTTTCGGCCGCTGTTGCCTACAACCCGGTCGTCACTCTCGGGCTGGTTCCCGTTTTCGGGTTTCTCCTTCTTTCCGATTTGGCCGTGATGGTTTGCAACCTGTTTGGAAAAAAGCGGCGGCTCAGCCCGTTTGAATACTGTTTCTCAGTTTTTGGGGCAACGTTCCGGCCGTATTCTGAAAAAGGGGAGGGGACAAAATGAATTTTTTTGCCATGCTGTCCCTTGCAATGATCTTTGTATCGTTTGCCTGCTTCCTCCTCTCTTTTTTTACCCGGATGAAACCTTATGCAAAGCGAACGCGGCTGCTGTTTTTTATCACGGCCGGGGCGGCGTTTTTTATTTTTATTTTCTGGGGTGTAAGCCGCAATTTCTGAAAATCCTTTCAGAAAAACATTCTGATTTTGCGGAAATTCCGCATTGTATGGGGTTTAATGCGGCAACGGCGAAAAATTTATTGAAGGACGGGCGAACTATAGCAACGGTTACAGGTTTTAAAAGCCCGTTCCGCCGCGAAAGCGGTATAAGCCTTCCCTGTTTTGCATATACTGTCTGTAAAGGGCTGCTTTAAGCGGCCGTTCGGATGTGTTCAAAACAGAGGAGGTATTTTTATGCGGCAAACAACCGGGTATTCTTATTGGACAAACCAGACAGGCCCCGTCCGGCAGTATCCCTGGCTTGCTTCCGATGAAAGCTGTGAGGTTCTGGTGCTCGGCGGCGGTGTGACCGGCGCGCTGCTCGGCTATCGTTTTGCCGAGGATGGAAACGACGTCTGCCTGCTGACAAAGCTGCCGGTGGGGTATGGCGCTACAGCTTTTAACAGTGGGATTTTAGAATACGATAACAACCTTTCGCTGGTACAGCTTGGAAAAAGCATTGGACGCCAAACGGCGGTGGACTGCCTGAGCCGTTACCGCGATGCGCTCGACAGCATCGAGGCGCTCTGCGCTGGTTTAGAGCCGGAGACCGGGTTCCGGCGGCGGGATGTTTTGAGCTATACGTCCGACGGAAACCACGGCGGATTTTTCCACACGGAGTACCTTGTCCGTCGCCATAACGGTTTTGAGGTGGAATACCTTGACCGGGCGGCGACCCGCGACCATTACTCTTTCCCTGTGGAAGACGGGATTCTGTCACAGGGGCTGGGTGCGGAAGTCGACCCGTACCGTTTTACGCAGGCCCTGGTGAATAAAGCCGCCAAGGAGTACGGCCTGCGTTGTTATGAAAATACCGAGGCGGTCTCTATCGACCTGTCAAACGGGCATGTTACGGTGAAAACGGCCGTTGGGCGCACGGTCCATGCGGACAAGCTTATTTTTGCAACGGGGCTGGAACAAAACGATTATCTGAAGCTCTTTTCGGGGCGTCGCGCGGTTTTCACTGTAGTAACCGAACCCGTCGACACTTTTACCGGGTATGACAGCCGGGTTTTGATCCGCAACGATGAAGGAAGCGGTTTCCACGTGCGCACCACGCCGGACAACCGCCTGATGATTACCGGATCGGACAGCTTTTTTTCCGGCGTTGACCGCCGCTTTTCCAAACTGGTGGGCCTTGAAAAACTCGGCGGAGTGCGGTATGAGCGGCTGACCAGGACTCTGCGGGAACTGTTTTGCGGTATCGGGCGAATTGTCCCAGCGTACTGTTATGCGGGAACCTACGGGTATACTTCCGACCTCCTTCCGGTTATCGGTGAAACGGAGGATTACCAAAACGTTTATTTCTGCATGGAAAGCGGGCCGGAAAATATCCTGACGGCCGAAATTGCCGCCGACCTGCTTATGCGCCGTTACCATGGCGAACCCGTGGGGTTGAAGTTTTTTTCACCTTCCAGAAAATCTCTTGCAAGGCGGCTGGCCTTCGGCGGTTAAGCTCCGCCTGTTCTATAAAACCATACAGAGCAGCATTGTCTGCATCAGCCGGGCGTAGAGCGGCTCCAGGTCTTCTTCAGGGACCGGGCTGCTCCGTCCGGCTTTTATCGTATAACCCTCACGGCCGCTGTGGGACGTAAACCAGTCTTTAAAACTGCCGCGTTCAAAGGATTCTGAAGGGTTTAACAGACTGTAGCCGCACGAGTTTGCAAGAAGCTCTCCGCTGATGCGGGTATTTGGCGACGCATTCCTGCCGTAGGCCGATAACACCGCCTCACCCGGGGTACGGAATTCAACAACCCGTTTGGGGCGGAAAGCGGAGCAAAGCCGAGTCACCGCTTTGGTCTCTGCCTCGCTCTCCGGGCGGCTTCCGGGAAAACCGGGCTCCCCGGCGCGTTTTTTGTATGCGGCGTCAAAATCAAAGGCAATATCGTAATTCCGGCTGAGGTCTACCCCGGTGGCGGAGGAGTTCCAGTTTCCTTCCGCCCGGTTTTGAAGCATCTGAACGAGCTTTTTTAGGTATCCTGCGGTATCAGCTCCTTGTGAGGCGATTTCGAACCCGTCCGGATTGACCATTGGAAGAAGGATCAGCCCGCCCCGCTCAAAAAATTTAGGGAGGTTCCCCGCGGCAATAATTCCCTGAGAGTCGCTTTGATCGGTAATATCGGAAAGGAAACGAAGCAGGAGCAGGACACTGACCCGGTCGTCCGCCGAAAAACCAGCGGCGAACAGAACAGGATTCCTGAGGTTGCCGATGGCGACTGCGGGCAGTTTCCGTCCGCAGCTGCTCTTCCCCATCGGGATAACGCGCAGGATGGGGCAGGCCCTGCGGCGGTTGTTTATAAATTCGACGGTCCTGTCATAACAGAACCCATAGGAAAACAGGTCTTCTAGCATAAGCTCCTCCGGAAGGATATATTGTGCCCTCAAACGGCACAGCTGCAAAAACATTATATTGAACCAGGGTAAAATTTATGTGATAACAGCTTGACAGTATTTTCGGCTTTAGCAGTTTTGCCGGTTGAGCTTTTGGTTTTGTACCACAGCGGTTCAGGAACCGCCTGGGCTGTGTGGCTGAAAGCCCGCCGATACCGCAATGCGGACTGCCGGGCTAAGACGCAGACACGGTTTTTGCAAGGCTTTACCTGCTGTTTACTGGTCATAAGGTAGCGCCTGAAATTTAAGCGATAGGGCCCGCCCCATTCTACATACGCAATCAAAAATTGCTTGCGGGTGCCCGGGAACCTTTTAACGTGTAGAGGTTGAAGCCTGCGGCTTCAGTTGTTATAAGAACCCCATCCCGCCGGCGCAATCAAAGATTGCTTGCGGGTACCCGGGAACCTTTTAACGTATAGAGGTTGAAGCCTGCGACTTCAGTTGTTATAAGAACCCCATCCCGCCGGCGCAATCAAAGATTGCTTGCGGGTACCCGGGAACCTTTTAACGTGTAGAGGTTGAAGCCTGCGGCTTCAGTTGTTATAATGAGTGGACGGAAGCTTTTACTGCAAAGGAGGAAATGAATTGAAACTGGAAGAAACCGTACTCTCGTCGGAACGGCTTTACGAGGGGAAAATCATAAACCTGCGCCGGGATATGGTGGCGCTTGAAAACGGCAGGGAGGCTGCCAGGGAAATTGTAGAGCATCCGGGCGGGGTGGGGATCCTGCCGCTTGACCGGGATGGGATTGTTTATATGGTGCGGCAGTACCGCCACGGCGCCGGGGAGGTTGTACTGGAGATTCCCGCCGGAAAGCTCAACTATGGGGAGGATGCCCTTGAATGTGGCAAGCGGGAACTGCTTGAGGAAATCGGCGCCACAGCGCAGGAATATATTCCGCTTGGGGAAATTTTTCCAACCCCGGCCTACTGCGAGGAAATTATTCCGGTCTTTTTAGCCAAAGGCCTTTCATTTTCCAGCCAGAAGCTGGACGAAGGGGAATTTTTAAACGTTGAGAAAATCCCCCTCCGGGAGCTTCTTGCCATGGTGATGAACGGTGAGCTGCCCGACTGCAAAACCCAGATTGCTGTTTTGAAAACGGCTGTTCTGGAAGGACTGCTGAAAGAACGGTAATCCGCCTTTTTCTACTTTCTTTCTGGAATAAAATCAGGTATAATGAAGTTTGATAGAATGAGTAAAGCGGGTGGAACAGTATGTTGAAAGAGAACAAAGTGAAAATTACAATATGCGGGAAAGAATATTCCCTCCAAACCGATGAACGGCCGGCCTACGTTCAGCAGCTCGCCGGACGGCTCGACCATAAAATCACCGAGATGATGGAGAATAACGATACCCTCTCCCTTTCCTCCGCCGCCATCCTTGTGGGGCTTACCCTGATGGACGACAGTTATAAGACCTCTTCGGATATGGACAATATCCGTGGTGAAATCCGCAACTATGTGGAAGAGGCGGGAATGGCCCGCGCTGAGGCCGACAGTCTGCGCAGGGAGCTGGAAGAACGGGAGCGGGAAATTGAAGCCCTCAAAACGGAGCTCGGGCTCAAACAGCTCCGGAGGAATATTGACACTGATGAAGCGAACTGATTATCCGGAAATCCTGGCGCCTGCCGGCAGCTTTGAAGCTGTCTGCGCCGCAGTCAACAGCGGGGCGGATGCGGTTTATTTGGGGCAGAAAAGCTTTTCCGCCCGGGCCTCGGCGGCTAATTTTGGCCCGGACGAGCTTTTGCGGGCGGTTTCGCTCTGCCACCGGGCGGGAACAAAAGTATATCAGGCGGTAAACACTGTTGTCTTTGACAGCGAGTTTTCCGCCTTGGAAGAGTGCGTCCAAACGGCCTGTAAAGCCGGGGTGGACGCATTTATTGTGCAGGATCTGGGCGTGGCGTCCCTTCTGCGGGAGTGGGCGCCGGAAATTCCGCGCCACGCCTCCACCCAGATGAGCGTAACCTCCCTGTCCGGCGTGCTCCAAGCGGCGGAGCTCGGTTTTAAACGCGCGGTTCTTGCGCGGGAGCTCACGCTGGAAGAAATAGAAGAAATTGCCGCGTCGTCCCCCATTGAGCTTGAGGTTTTTGTCCACGGAGCGCTCTGTATGTCTGTTTCCGGGCAGTGTACCTTAAGCGCCATGATCGGCTCGCGCAGCGCCAACAGGGGTGGATGCGCCCAGCCCTGCCGCCTGCCGTTTTCGGTAGAAGGAAGCGGTTCGGCCGACCTTTCCTTAAAAGATTTATGCGCCCTTGGCCAGCTGAAAAGGCTTGTGGAAATAGGGGTGTCCTCCTTTAAAATTGAAGGGCGGATGAAACGGCCGGAGTATGTGGGAGCCGCCGTCCGCGCGGTTTATGAAAAGCTCCGCGGCGGCGAGCCGGATTTGGACACCCTGCGTTCTGTCTTTTCCCGCGGCGGCTTCACGGACGGCTACCTTGAAAACAGGCGGGACGTGTCAATGTTCGGCGTCCGTTCAAAAGAGGACGTCACTGCTGCCCGAGGGGTGCTGGGGCGGCTGGCGGCGGAGAATAAAACGGTTTTACAGCGGGTTCCTTTAAAAATGAAGCTGTTGCTGCAGGAGGGAAGCCCGGCTGGGTTAACGGTTGAAGATAGCTGTGGTAACCGGGTGGATGTTGCCGGCCCGGTTCCGGAAAAGGCCTTAAACCGACCGACCGACCAGGAACGTGCAGAATCCTCCTTGGGGAAATTGGGAGGAACCCCCTATTATCTGAAAGAATTTGAGTTCAGCTCAAACGGGGAGCCGGTTCTCCCGTCCTCCGCCCTTAACGCTTTGAGGCGGGAGGCGGTCAAACGGCTGGACGCGCTTCGCGAAGCGCCGCGGATTCGCGGCTTTGCGGAAAAGGAGCTTGTTTTCACCGGGGAATTTCCAGAAGGCGGCTGTGAACTGCGGCCCCGTTTTTCCCGGTTTGAACAGGTCAGCCAGGAAATTGCCAGTGACACGGGGTGTTTTTACCTCCCTTTGGAAGAAACCCTGAAATACCGGGATGAACTGCTTTGGGCGAAAGATAAACTGGTTCTGGAACTGCCCCGGGTGCGGTACAGTGAAACAAAACTGAACTGTCAGATGGAAGAAGCCGCAGAGGCGGGGTTCTTCCATGCGGCGGCTCAAAATATCGGCCACTTCAGGTTGGCTCGAAAATATGGGTTTACAGTCCACGGAATGTTCGGGCTGAACCTGACCAACTCGGCTGCCGCTGCGGAGTTTGCGGCTTTGGGTGCAGCTGACCTCACCGCTTCTTTTGAGATGAAGCTCAGCCAGGCGTCCCGCCTTCGTTCACCGGTGCCGGTGGGGTTGATGCTTTACGGAAGTTTGCCGCTGATGATTTTCCGCAACTGTCCAGTTAGAGCGAGGAAAGGCTGCAAAGGCTGCGGCGGCCGTTTTTTGACCGACAGGCTGGGGAACCGTTTTCCGGTGCGGTGCGACGGTGAAATGGCCGAGCTTTACAACTGCCTGCCGCTTGTCCTTTCCGATAAGGGAAGCGATACCCGGTTTGCCGATTTCGGCGTGCTGTATTTTACCGGGGAAAGCGCAAAAGAATGCGCTGCCGTCTGGGAAATGTACCGTACGGGCGTGAAACCGGCTGGTAAGTTTACCCGTGGGTTGTATTACCGTGGTGTGGAATAGAAAAGAGGATTTATAAAAATGGTACTGGAATTTCAAAAGACTGACTCAAGGGCGAAAACCCCGCTCCGCGCAACCGAGGGGAGCGCGGGGTACGACCTGTATGCCCTGCTGGATGAACCGGCCGAGATCGGCCCCGGCGAGCGGGTACGGATTGGCACCGGGATTGCCCTTTCTATCCCTTCTCCCGAATTTGCGGCCTTTGTTTATGCCAGAAGCGGGCTTGCGACAAAGCACGGAATTATCCCGGCAAATTGCGTTGGAGTCATAGACAGTGATTACCGAGGTGAAATTTTGGTAACCCTAACCAATATAGGAAAAGAGCCGTATACCGTGGCCCCTTTTGAGCGGATCGCCCAGATGGTTCTGGCCCCGGTCTGCCTGCCGGAGCTTCGTCAGGTCGCTGAACTCGACGCAACCGAACGCGGGGCAGGTGGGTTTGGCTCGACGGGAAAATAGAAAATTCTACAATTTTAACAAATTTTTCGGATTTTTTTATTGAGAATTTCCGACGATGCGGTTATAATAGAACTGTTATAGCCCTAAATGAAAAAGGAATGGAAAAAACGCACAATTTTGTGTGAGGGATAGAAAGGGGAACTTTATGTTTTCACGTGACATTGGAATTGACCTTGGTACTGCGAATACTTTAATTTATATGAGAGGCAAAGGGGTTATCATCCGCGAGCCTTCGGTTGTTGCGGTTGATACCCGCAGCAATACCGTCCGTTCGGTCGGCCGGGAGGCAAAAGACGTTATCGGCAGAACGCCGGGCTCCATTGTGGCGGTCCGCCCGCTCAAGGACGGCGTAATCGCCGACTTTGAGGTTACAACGGCAATGCTCCAGGAGTTTATAAAAAAAGCGCTGGCGAAGAGCTTTTCCAAGCCGCGTGTCATCATCTGCATCCCGTCAGGCGTTACGGCGGTGGAGCGCCGCGCCGTCAAAGAGTCGGCGGAGCGCGCTGGCGCAAAAAAAGTGGCGATCATTGAAGAGCCGATGGCTGCCGCAATCGGCGCAGGGCTCCCCGTTGCGGAGCCGCGCGGCAGCATGGTCGTCGATATCGGCGGCGGCACCTCAGAAGTAGCGGTTATTTCGCTGGGCGGTATCGTTGCGTCCCGTTCAGTCCGTGTCGCGGGGGACGAGTTCGACCGTTCCATTATCGACTACTTAAAGAAAAAATACAACCTTCTTATCGGTGAGCGCACAGCCGAGAATATCAAGCTTGAAATTGGTTCCGCTTATCCGCTCGAGGAGGAGCGCACCATGGACGTCAAGGGCAGAAACCTTTTAAACGGCCTGCCGGAAAATCTCACCGTCACCTCGGAAGAAGTCAGGGAAGCGCTGGCGGAGCCTCTTGAAAAAGTGATTGAAGCCATTAAAATTACACTCGAAAAAACCCCGCCGGAACTTGCGGCGGATATTATCGACGGCGGCATCATGCTCACCGGCGGCGGCGCCCTGCTCAGTGGCCTTGATATTATGATCCACAACGAAACCGGCATGCCGGTACATGTTGCGGAAAATCCGCTGGACTGTGTTGCCCAGGGAACCGGAATGGTGCTTGAAAACAGCGATAAACTCTACGACGTCCTCTCGGACGATTCCCCGCGTTATTAATCCGCTTAAAACGTTGCCCCGTTTTTTTGCGGGGCGGCGGCCGGATGACAAAATCGGTAGCAGGAGGCAGCAATGCGCGAGTTCTTTCGCAGTAGGTTTTTTAAAGTGGTCATGGTTGTGCTGGCGCTTTTGCTGGGCTTCATGATCTACGCCATCTCCCAAAACGGGGTTGGAGCGGTGACATCTCAAATAGTGGGGGCCATTTCGGCCCCGTTCCAGAAGCTGTCTTCGTATATTTCGGAGACGGCTACCGATTTTTTCGGGAAATTTGTGAATGCGCAGGAATATTACGAACAAAACCAGCAGCTCCGGGAAGAAATTGCGGAGCTGCGGGAGGATATGGTCGATTACGACAAGATTAAGAGGGAAAACGAGCAGCTCAAGGAACTCGCCGGCTTAAAAGAGGAAGACCCCAACATCCAGATGGTTGCAGCTACGGTTGTTGCGAGGGACCCTTCCGAGCGGTTCGGCTCTTTTACGATTGACAAGGGCTCGCTCCACGGCATCAAGGTCCGGGATACGGTCATTACCGCAGAGGGCCTTGTAGGCGTTGTCACAGAGGTGGGAGAGGTTTATTCCAAGGTGACTACCATCCTGAGCCCGGAACTTAAAATCGGCGCAATGGAGCAGGGGACGGGCGAAATTGGAATTGTAACCGGTACGGTGGCATTGTCCGAGGAAAACAGCTGCAAGCTTTCAAACCTTGGGACAGACAGCGAGATTAAAGAGGGTGACCTCATAGTGACTTCGGGCGCCGGCGGAATCTACCCCAAGGGGGTCATTATTGGAAAGGCCGGAGCAATTCAGACCGAGGAGCACGGGATCACTTCCTATACCAAGGTAACCCCGGTTTTCGACATTAAGACAGTCAAACAGGTTTTTATAATTACCGACTTTTTCGGGAAAAGCCAGGGCGGTGAGGACTGATGCGCAAGACAACGGTTTCAGTCATTAAGTGGGCGACCTACCTTGTGCTGCTGTATTTGTTTTTCATTGCTCAGACCACCTTTTCTTTTCTTGGGATATTTGATATCCGCCCGGTTTTTATCGTTGCGTTTTCCGTGGCTGTTTCCATGCAGGAGCGGGAAGGGTACGCCATGGCGTTCGGGATTATTGCAGGCTTTATGTGGGACTTTTCATCCGGAAAAACGCCGGGTTTCAACGCGGCTGTCCTAATGGTCTGCTGTATTGTCATTTCCCTTGCGACCATGTATTTTATAGGGAACAACTTTTTAAATTCTATGATGTTCTGCGGCCTTACTATGGTTCTTCAGGGGCTGCTTGACTTTTTATTTTTCTACCTGATTTGGGGATATGCCGATAGCCATTTGATTCTGCTGCGGTATATTCTGCCCACTGCGCTTTATACAACGTTGGTGACGCCGCTTTTGTTTTTCCTCATACGGCGGCTGCACAACAAATTTGAAAGCCTGATGGAACAGTAAGAACTGTATTCACAAAAACGGCCGGCGCATTTTTACCGCTGCCGTGTTTGTTTTTTGCATTGGCAAATTTTATCCAAAGTCTGAATGGACAACACAGGTTTCAAACGAACGGAGGTTCTAATGAAAAACGGAAGAGTACGGGTTATCGCCCTGGCGGTAGCGGTTGTGGTAATGGGCGCCCTTTGCGGCTTCCGTCTGGTTGAGTACCAGGTTGTAAACGGCGAAAAATACTTGGAGGCGGCCGGCAGCAAGACAGTGAGCGAGGTGTCGGTCAACGCTGCCCGCGGCAGGATTGTAGACCGTTACGGGAACGAGCTGGTCACGAATAAAGCGGGGTTTAACCTGGTGTTTGACCGGGCGTTTTTAAAAGAGGAAACGGAAAACGAAACCATTCTCGCCCTGACCAAAATCCTTAAAGAAGCTGGAAAGGAATGGGTGGACGATCTGCCGGTTTCAGAGACCAGCCCCTATTATTTCCTCCCCGGAAAAGACGAAGAAGTTGCCCAGATGAAGAGTAAGCTCGGGATGCAGACCTATGCTACGGCAGAGGAGTGCATGGACGCGATTACAGATAAATTTGGATTGGGTGAATATTCCGGTGATGAACGGCGGACGCTGGCAGGCGTGCGTTATAGTATGTTTGCCAAGGATTTTTCTATTTACAACCGTTATACTTTCGCGGAGGATATTGACCCTGAAACAGTTTCAACCATAGAGGAACTGAGCTTTAAGTACCCGGGGGTTTCTGTTTCCGCGGAGTCAATCCGGGACTATGGCGAGGGGGATGTCATCCCTCATGTCCTGGGGACCATGTCGGCTATTTTCCCGGACGAGGTTGACGAGTACACCAGCAAGGGTTACGCCCTCAACGATCTGGTGGGACGCGGCGGAATCGAGGAAGTTATGGAAGCCGATCTGCGTGGTACGGCGGGTGTCATCCGGGTGGAACAGAACAATAAAGGAGAAGTTATCTCCACCACCACGGCCAAGGAACCGGTCGCGGGCAACTCGGTCATGCTGACTATTGACATGGAGTTTCAAAAACAGGTTCAGGATATTTTAGAGAATTTTATAAAAAATCTCCAGCGGGCAGGCGGCAGGGGAAAAGAGGCAAATGCGGGCGCAATTGTTGTGCTGGACCCCAATAACGGCGAGGTGCTGGCGGCCGCTACCTACCCGACTTATAAACTGTCCGATTTAAAAGATCCGGAGCTCAGCGCCCAGATTGAGAATGACCCGCTCAGGCCGAAAAGGAACCGTGCATTCCGTGAAATTTACCGGCCGGGTTCCACTTTTAAAACTGTTACGGCGACTGGGGCGCTGCTCGAGGGGACAATTGTTGAAAGCAGTACGGTTCACTGCGGGGGTACTTACTATTATGATACCAGCCCGAATGGTTATCACCCGACCTGCACGGGAGTCCACGGGAATATTGCGGTGGTTGAGGCCCTGACTAGGTCCTGCAACATTTTCTTTTACGATGTCGGCAGGCGGCTTGGCATTGATTTAATTGATAAATACGCTGCGATCTATGGTCTTGGAGAAAAGACCGGCCTTGAAATCGGCAACGAACTGGGCTACGTGGCAAGTCCCGCTCTTGTAGAAGAAAGCGGCGGCACCTGGTACCAGGGAAATACCTGGCAGGCGGCAATCGGCCAGTCTGAGACAAAGGTCACCCCGCTCCAGCTGGCAATACAGGCGATGACGATTGCCAACAAGGGGACCCGGTATGCGGCGCATATCATCAAGTCGGTCGGCAATTACGACCTGACTCAAACAGTTCAGGAAACCCAGCCGGAAGTCCTCAACAATGAACTTGCGG
>ERZ1673695.786-NODE-786-length-42251-cov-15.251090_pt1 | contig 42251 bp, 36 predicted proteins | sample MGYA00580225_ERZ1673695 | MGnify/ENA primary metagenome ERZ1673695 (study PRJEB41218, sample SAMN15661739) | gut metagenome | host: Homo sapiens | place: Canada: London | collected 2015-08-20/2019-03-30 | study: EMG produced TPA metagenomics assembly of... | reverse complement strand
GTTCGCCCTTTTTGATGAACCGTGGTTCCTTTTAGTGCTGTTTTTTTACAGCCCCGACTCGTCCTTCGCCGTTACTCGGCGGCCTCGACCAGAGAAATACTGTCAATCAGAAGATCAAAGCCCGCCTGAATATCGCCGATAATAATACTTTCATGTTCATGCTCGATCGGACTGATATAAATATAAGCAGTCTCAAACTCGTCGCCCACCGTAAAGGTCGTTGTAATCGTCTGCCAGCTTTCATCGGAGCCCACCTTTACGACGGATGCTTCGTCAAGATTACATCCGACCGCCATATTGTCCATCTCCGCACCGGGATTTGGCACTGTGTATTTCAGGGATACCGTCAGCTTATACGTTTTGTTTGCTTCAATCAAATCGGAAATTCCATAGGTGTTTCCGACAATATGATATCCTGTCGTTGCCTCGGAATAGAAATGATAACAGATCCCCTCTTCTCCATCGGAGCACGTCGTTTCCACAAATTCCTGCATGGCCGATGATTCGCAGCCGTCGCGCTTTTCCTGAAGCGGTCCCGCCCAGGCTTCTTCAATGGGCGTCCATGAATCTCCGCCGAGCAGCAAGCCATCGTCTTCAATTGCATATTCGAGCAAATTCTGTTCTTCCGCTTCCGGAGTTGGCGTCGCTTCTGCCGTTGCTTCCGGACTCGAAGACTCGTCGGCAGGCGCCTCCGTAGGAGCAGCAGCAGACGTTGCCGGCGCCGTAGGAGACGCAGTAGGCTCCGTTTCTTCCCCGCCGTCACTGGTACATCCGGCAAAAAGGGAAATGCAGCAAACTGCAAGCGCGGTGCAAGCTGTTAGAATAAGCTGTTTGATCTTTTCCATATATTTTCCTCCTAATCGAATATGAATTAATACATATAAATTTTAGAAATCAAAATTTAATTTTTTCTCATACATATGTAAATTTATATTAAAGCAGAATCGTATGCCGGTTCCGTGCTTTAAAGCGCTTGCAGAGATACCGGATACTGAAAAAAAACACCCCGCCGAACAGCAAATCGGCGGGACGGTCTTTTCCGGAACCGTTACGCTGAAACCTCGACCAGAGAAATACTGTCAATCAGGAGATCAAAGCCCGCCTGAATATCTCCCAGAACAATCGTTTCATGATCCATGGTGTACGGACCGACATAAATATAGACGGTCTCAAATTCGTCTCCCACCGTAAAGGTCGTCGAGATTGTCTGCCAATTTTCACTGGAGCCCACCTCGACCTTGGACGCTTTACTCAGATTGCAGCCAACCGCGATCTTGTCCCGGCCTTCTCCAGGCTTGGGCACCGTAAATTTCAGGGACACCGTAAGCTTATACGTTTTATTCGCCTCGACCAGATCGGAGATCCCGTATGTATTCGTAACAAGATGATATCCGGTCGTGGCTTCGGAGTAAAAGTGATAACAGATTCCTTCCTCTCCGTCGGAGCATGTCGTTTCCGTAAATTCCTGCATGGCTGGCGATTCGCAGCCGTCGCGCTTCTCCTGAAGCGGTCCCGCCCAGGATTCCTCGATCGCAACCCAGGAATCTCCTCCCAGCAGCAGACTGTCGTCTTCAATTGCATATTCGAGCAGATTTTCCGGCCCCGCCTCAGGAGTAGCTGTAGGCTCCGGGCTTTTCGGCTCCGACGCAGGCGTCGCAGTTACAGCCGCCGTTGCGGATGGCATAGGCGTTTCCTCTTCACTGCCGTTCTCCCCGCCGGCGCACCCGGTAAAATGAAATATGCAGCAAGCTGCAAGTGCTGCACAGACTGCCAAAATGAGTCTTTTCATTTTTTTCATATATTTTCCTCCCAAGATTATAATATTATTCATTTTCATTTTAAAAACCAAAATTTAATTTTCAAGAAAATATATGTTAAATTATATTAAAATAGCGTTCTTTTTTTTCAGTCGATCCTGCGCCTCCCGGAGCTTCTCCGCCTTCGGGATCCATTCCGGATGCGCAGGATCGGCAAGGCCCAGTTGAAGCGACTTGGAGCTTCCGTAGGTATGATACGGCAGAAGCTGCACGCCGCGGCAATGGCGCAGTTCTTTAAATAGTTCCGCAATTCGGTCGTAATGCGAGGGATCCGTATTGACGCCCTCGACCAATATGCAGCGAAGGATCGTTGCGGCTCCCGCGCGATCCGCGGCCAGCAGATTGCGTAAAATCGTCTCGTTGGAAGCTCCCGTATAATCACGGTGACGGCTGGGATCAGTATCTTTGACATCCCACAAAAACAAATCGGTATATTCCGCCGTTTCGAGTACAGCGCGTTCTTCCGCATAGCCGCACGTCTCCACAGCGGTTCCGATTCCGCGCTCTTTCGCCTCTTTTAAAAGACATACGGCCGATTCCCGCTGCGCCAGCGGTTCGCCGCCGGAAAGCGTAAGTCCTCCGTTTCCCCGATAAAACGCCTCGTCCCGAAGCACGATTCTCATAATTTCCTCGCAGGTCAGCTGTTTTACTGTGTTTTCCAGCGCCCCTGTGGGACAGGTCTCCGCGCAGAGGCCGCAGCCGGAGCAATTTTTTCTGAAAATGGCGTGGTTCCCAGTATCCAGCGCATGTACGCCGCGCGGACAAACGGAAACGCACGCTCCGCAGCCGATACAGCGGGATCCCACATAAAAAATACGATTTTCCGGCGTCTGCGCCTCAGGATTATGGCACCAGGCGCACCGCAGCGGGCAGCCTGCCAGGAACACTACAGTCCGGATTCCGGGGCCGTCGTGCGTGGAAAAGCGCTGAAGCTCTGTCACCGCAATATACCGCTGATTCACAGCATATGCTCCGTTCTTTCTATAATCATCTGCTGCCACTCCCGATCCAGCGTAACGAAACGTGCATTCCAGCCGGATACGCGTACGGAAAGCGATTTATAGGCCTCCGGGTTTTCCTGCGCCGCGCGCAGCATGGCGGCATCCGTAATATCAATCTGGAGAAAAAAACCACCCAGTGCGCAGAAACCATCCAGAAGCGAAACAAGCGCCGCAATACCGTTAGAGCCGTCCAGCGCGCCGGGAAACAGGCGCAGATCCAGCGCAGCGCCGGTCCCCTGCAAAGACAGATCTGCCTTACAGTAAGAACGGATCGCTGCTGTCGCGCCGCAAAGATCTGTGCCGGGCGTCGGAGAAGCATTTGACGCCAGGATTTCCCCTGCGTGAGTTCCGAACGGGGCAGCGCCGCGTACTCCGCGCCATTCGATCTGCCGCCCGAACGTGCTGACGCCCGCCGTAAAAATCACAGGCGTTTTCCCGTTGAAAGCTTCAGTAATCCGAGCAAAATCGTTCAGCAGCTGCGCCATCACCTCGTCCGCTCCGCCTTCGCCGTCATTCCCGTAATAGGTCAATTTATTTCTGATATATGCGCGCAGCGGCTCGGCATCCTTCCAGTCCGTTTTTACCGCTTGCAGGAGTGCGGGAAGCGAAATTCTGCCGTCCTCAAATACAAGCTTTTTGATTGCGTATAAGCTGTTGGCAGTATCTGCGGCCCCGCCCATATGCGGGGAAAGCACGGAATACCGGGTTCCGGACTCCAGATAGCTCCTTGCGTTTTCAATGCAGCCTTCCTCCAGCAAAGAGATGACCGAGCAGGGAATTTTCCGCTTCCATATCCATTTCCCGGTTTCGTCAAAGGTTCCGCGTCCGCCGATCCCGGCCTGTGCAAGCCCTGACAGAAAGATTCGCAGCCGGTTCAGATATTCAGCGTACAGCGCTTCATACGAAGAAAAAGCGGCGGGCGTTTCCTCGTTCAGGCGCAGCGTATCATGGAGCAGAATCCGCAGACCGTCAAACGGCATGTATTCAAAATAGGTTTTGCCCGGAATCTGTACCTCCCAGCAGCCGTCGTTGGCAAATCCGAGCGCCTCCTCACGCTCGTATCCGAGGCGTTCAAAGGCTTTCAGCACTATGTCCTCGTTGTATACGGCAACGATGCCTCCCCCATGGCGGATCACCGCAGCAAGCTTTTGTTTCAGCTTCTCCGGCGTTTTCCGGTTCAGGCGTACCGTAATGGGGAAATCTCCGATCGGGAGCTCTTCTATAACGTCCAGGATCAGATACGTCGCCTCATTCGTGATTTCTTCCTCTCGGGCGTTCCGTCCGCCCAGCACGATGTTCTGATAATGCTGTGCATCTCCGGAGCCGGGAACGGCATCGCTTCGGATCCACTCGCAGCCCTTGATGAAAAAGTGCGCGAGAATCTCCCGCGCTTCCTCCACGGTCAGGGCGCCGGTTTCAAGATCATGCCGCAGATATTTTCCAAGAATTTCATCCAGGCGGCCGATTCCTGGCCAGTTGCCGCACAGCCGTTCAAAAGCAAACAGGAACCAGACGCTCTGCACCGCTTCTCGGAAATTCCTGGCCTTTCCAAACGGTACCTGACGCAGGCAGCGGTAAATCTCAGAGTCCCTTCCTCTCAGATACGCAAGATAACGCCCGTGCCAGATTCGAAGCGCTTCCATCGCGCGCGACATGCTTCGAAGCGTCGCCTCCTGATAAGCGCTGAGTTCTCCGCCGCGCATTCTGTCCTCGATCTCGCGCTCCTTCACCGCCATGCCGCATTCTACGGCAGTTTTGAAATCAAGGGTTAGATGACTCACGGAGGGCAGCACGAATGTATTCCGATAGAAAGCCGGTACGCAATGGGAAATGCTGCCTCCCAATGTCGCCGCTCCGCTGATTTTTTCTCCGGGGCAATAGCGCAGAGGCGCTTCCTCCGCAATTTTACGGATCATAGCGTCATATTTCTCAAGCTCCGACATCGTTTCGAAGCCTTCTGTTCCGTCCATGGAGACTGCAACGTTTCGCATTGCTTCATCGCCATATTTCCCGTTCAGCGATTCTTCCGCGAACCGTCTGGTTTCTGGCGAAAGCCGGATCGGCCGTTTCTCGCAGCTCACTGTATAAAATTCCATATCGGATCACCCGTGGGTATCATAACATTCCTGAAGCGCCGCGGCAATCTTTTTTACCAAAAAAATTCACGTTTCCAAAACAAATTTCCATGCGCAGCAAACGCTCTTGTCTGTAACATCCGGATAGCAGCTGAGACATTCGCAACGGAATCGGCTGTCAATCACACGCGCAAAGCCGGAATATTCCTCGATTCCTACCGTTTTGCACGGATGCCAGCACATTCCCTTTCGGCTCCTGGCGGTCTGAACGCGGCATTCAACGACACGGTATACAAGCGTTTTCTCGTCCTTCACAATTTTGCTTCTGTTCAGATTCGCGTAAAAACGGTACTGCAGGGCTCTTGCAAGGCCGTCCGTGCCGGCCTGCTCCGGGAGCTGCAGAAATGCCTTGATCCGCTTCGCTTCGATTACGGTAAACCGTTTCCACGCCTCCAGATCGTGATAGATGGCTTCCTCCATCCCTTCCCTCCGTTCCACGGACTGGAACCATACGCCGTCAAGCGCCAGCCAGTTTTTGGCGTAAATCTCAATCAATTCAATCAGCTGCTCTTTTGAAAGAGACGCCAGGTTTTCCTCGTTTATCATATTGGGGCACACCTCGTTTATATGATGGATAAGACATTTGGATTATATCACACCGCAGCTTATCCGAAAAGCGGCGGGAAAGCGCTGCGGTTTCCACAAAACCGCGTGCCGAGGAGTCAAGTCCTTCTGCCCCTGCCTTCCAAAAGACCTGCCGGGTGTGTTTTCAAGTCAAAATCCAAACGGATATTGCGGATATTTCAGAGTGCATCCAACACCGTTTATATCGATTCAATCGTTTTTCATCTCTTTCACAAAAGTATATCCCATACGCCTAACTCCGTCCCCGGTTGTGCATTCACCGTATTCCGTAACAGCATACCCACATTTTTATATAGGTTTTGGGCCGGAATTTTATCTTCGGCAATGTGGACACCTAATTTACGAAAGCCCTTTTCTTTCACAAATTTCTCGGAAAATTCGCCCGTATAACCGCCGATACCTTGACGATGATGCTTGTCGCTTACCACCAGCATACTGATCCAAGCCATATCTTTATTAAGCAGCCCGTTCATACGCAGCCATGCAACCGGCATACAGCCGCGGCAAACAAGAAAATTCTGCTCATCCTCGTCATTCGACGATAATACGGCTTTCCATTCGTCCAGTGATATTGGTTTTCCGTGCAAGCTTTCTATGTTTTGCCAATAAAGCTTCGTGACAAACACTGCCTCATCTGTTTTCGCCGGGATGATAGAATAGGGACACGGTAAATCAGGCTCAAACATAAGCTCTCCGTCAAGAATGAGATTGCGAACTGATCCACGAGGACATCGTTGTTGCCGAGGGAGCCAACCGGGACAGAGTCTATCCGTTAAAAGCGTAATTTTTTCTGTGGCGTGCTGCAGGGAACAGAAGATGTATCGGCTGGGAAAAGCGCATGATTTTAAAAAGAAAAGCCGACGCCGCTTCAAAACGGCATCAGCTCGCATCATTCCGTGTTTTTCTACGTCTGGGACTTTTATTCCCTGTCCGTTTTTCTGGCGCGATTGTAAAAGCATGCCAGGTGTTTCATTTGATTTTCAGTTTATTTTTATTTCAATATCTCCTGTATTGGTGCGAATCTCACATCTGCCGCCGGCTGCTGTGTCGGGCACATCGACATCCCCCGTATTGGTTTGAGTAATAAATATCTTATCGGTAAGCAAGCTGCCTGTAACATCACCTGTATCAGTTTTGACGAAAAGCTCGGCTGCATCCGAGCCTTTAAACTTCACATCACCCGTACTTCTCTCGATAGAAAGCTTTTCTGCGGCAATAACATTATCCAAAGAAATGTCGCCCGTATTTCCACTTGATATAACGCTTTTGCATGCAATATCGGTCAGGCATGCTTTTCCTATTGACACGCTGACCGTAACATCACCCTCGCAGCTCACACCCAAAGCCGTCACCTCGCCTGTGCCAGCCGAAAGCTCAAGTGAACCAGCAGAAATATTCTCTACACAAATATCTCCCGTACCTGTTTTTATTTTAATCATTTCAGAAGCAGATGCATAAAAATCAACGTCGCCTGTACTTAAAGAAATATCAACATGCTTAAACGTGAACTCCTTAGGTATTTCGATATCGCCGACATCATCCTGGATAAGAAGGGATGTATATTCCGCCCTGGGAAGATAAATTGTTATCTTAGGTGAACCGAAGTTTAATCCGATATAGTCGTATACAGATCTATCATCAATCAATTCAACGACGAGCGTGCCATCTTTTACAGTTACAGAATGCTTTGCATTTTCTTCCTCACGGCATTCCACTTTACATTTTCCATCATCGGAAAGCGCAAATATAATATCTGCGGTGTCTGTATTCATAGAAATGCCGTCAAATGCTTCGCTGATCTCATAAATATTGGTTTCATATTTAACTGTTGCCAGCTCCATAAAATCCCATTTCAGCGCTGTCATTACACCTGCAAAAAGTATACAGCCAGTCAAAACAAGAGAAGCTGCTATAATAAGCCATACTTTAGTTCTCGTTTTCATTGCGTCACCTCCCTTTTAATAAAACAATTCTTAAACCATATTGCTATTTTCCTTGTGAGAATCAAGGTGCCAGCTGTTGCCGCTTTACATCCGTAGAAAATAAAGATAGAAAGTCCTGCACAAACAATACCTGCGGCGAGCATGGCAATCCCCGAAGCACCGTTCCCGCCAACGGTAAAAATAACACATGCCAGTACACCGCCGATAGGGCAAACGGCAAAAGAAGCAAAGACTGCCCACAATGAAATAATCACAGCCCACAATGAAACATAAAGCGAAAGAATTACGGCAATTGCGGCAATCCCAAGCGAAATCCATATTGGCGAACCAAGTGCTAAAAGAACGATTTCTCCTGCACTCAGCCGTCTTTTAGGTCTTATTCTTTCCTTAGCGATTTTTGCAAGAGGAATTTCTGCTACTGCTTGTGCGGCAATTTCATCAACAGAGCCTACTGCCGAAACCGCCTCCTCTTCCGGAAGCCCTTCTTCTATGTGATCTTCAATCATTTCGCTATAAAACGTCAAACGCTCCTCAATATCCTCCTGCGGCAATCCGGACAAGCTTTTACGCAGCTGTGCAAGAAATTCTTGTTTACTCATTGCCATCCTCCTCCTTCGTTACGAATCGATATATAGATGAAATTTCCTTCCACTCAACCTTGAAATCTTCAATCCGCTTTAGCCCTTCGCTTGTAATATGGTAATACTTCCGGATTCTGCCGCCGTGCTCTGCCGTGCGAACAGTCAGCATATTTGCTGTTTCCAGGCGCTTCAGAATGGTATATAAGGTTGATTCAGAAAGTTCAATATACGGCTTCATATCTTTTATAATCTTATAGCCGTATGAATCTTCGCTCTTAATCGCTGCCAAAACACAGACATCCAAGAGCCCTCGTTTTAATTGAACATCCATGCCATACCTCCTTTAACGATATACATCGTATAACGAAGTATTGGCATTGTCAATAGATTTTGCAAAAATGTCAAAAAAAAAGAGCTGCGCTACTCTTTACGCCGAGAAAAGCAGCACGGCATATTGAGGCCCGGCGTGGAAATGGTGCGTATGCACGTCAAAAATCCATGGTGATAATCAAGAGAAAGTATGGTATACTGAAAAGAACATCGAAGAAAACCGGATTGGCGGTCCCACGCGCCAGAACGGAAAGAAAATATCCGGGAACTGCGGATTTGTTATTGAATCTGGAGAAAGGAGTTTTTGTATGAAAATCTATATTAGCAGCGATATCGAGGGAACGTGCGGGATTTGCTCCTGGGAGGAAACGGAGTCCGGTTCCGCGGCCGCCGAATATTTTAGAAAACAAATGTCGCGCGAGGCTGCGGCGTGCGCGCAGGGCGCGCTGGATGCAGGCGCGGAAGAAGTCTTCGTTCGGGACGCGCACAGCTCGGCCAAAAACATCGATCCGTCCATGCTTCCCAGGCGCACGAGGCTGCTGCGCGGCTGGCCGGGCGATCCCTTCTGCATGATGAGCGGACTGGACCAGACGTTTGACGCCGCAGCGTTTACCGGATATCACGCATGGGCCTCCTGCAGTGGAAATCCCCTTTCCCACACAATGACGCTGGAGATGGAATCGGTGAAAATCAACGGCGCATATGCGAGCGAATTTATGATCAATGCCTATATTGCCGGCTATGTCGGCGTTCCGGTCGTATTTCTTTCCGGAGACCGCGCATTGTGCGATTCCGCGGCGGAAATCTGCCCTGGAATTTCCACGGTCGCCGTAAACGAAGGCATCGGAAACGCCTCTGTTTCCATCCATCCCGATGAAGCGGCAGAGCGGATCCGCAGCGCGGTCCGGGAGGCGCTGCGCGGCGATTATAAAAACGATTGCCGTGTCCGGATGCCGGAGCATTTCGAGGCCGAGCTGAACTACAAGAACCATTTTACCGCGTATAAATACAGCTTTTATCCCGGAGCAGTCCTTGAAGGAGGCCGGACGGTCCGCTTTCGGAGCAATGACTACGGCGAAATTCTCCGCTTTTTCCATTTTTGTCTCTAAACGGAACGATTACAGCGCCAGATCGATATTATATTCATCAAACCAGACGTCTACCTGATAGAGCCACGCAATCAGCTGCGGCCGTGACATCAGCTGGCCGAACCACGTGACGTTTTCACCGCGCAGCACGTTCTCCAGCTTCGTGCGGTCCAGCAGCTCATGCAGTACGCTTTCCGGCCGGGCAAGGCGTTCTCCAAGCATTGCTGTGATGCGTTCCTCATATGCCGGATGATGTGTCTTGGGATACGGGCTCTTTTTGCGCCGTAATATTTTATCCGGCAAAAGATCGCGCACGGCGCTGCGCAGCAGCGATTTTTCACCCACGCCTTCGCTTGGATCGAATTTATATTCCCAGGGGACATTGTATACGTGTTCGATCAGTCTGTGATCCGCAAACGGCACGCGCACCTCTACTGCGCTGTACATGCTCATACGATCCTTTCGTTCCAGCAGATTCGTCATAAAATAATTTGCGGAAAGCCATGTAGCCTTGCGGGACAGCGCCATGGCGGGCGAATCATCTGACAAGCCCGGACACTTTGCAACAAACTCATGATACATTCTGGACAGAAATTCATAGCCTTCATCGGCTCTTGCGATTTCCTGCCGCAGCAGGCTGATGCGCATTTTCGGATCATGGATCCATGGATAGAAATCACGCTCCAGCATCTCTGGGCGATAAAACCACGGGTAGCCGCCGAAAATTTCATCCGAGCACTCTCCCGACATCGCAACCGTGTGAAGCTTTTTCACTTGACTGCAAAAATAAAGCAAGGAGGAATCGATGTCGGCCTGCCCCGGGAAGTCGCGGGCAAGTACGGCATCATAAAGCAGCCCGGCAACCATCTCCGTCGGCGCGGTAAGCACCGTATGGTCGGTGCCCAAAACGTTCGCCAGGTACAGCGCATATTCGTCGTCTCCCTGCGGCTGGAAAAGCGTGCTTTGGAAATTTTCTCTGTTTCCCTCGTATTCGAAGGAATATGTTGCCAGCTGCCTGCCGCTTTCCCGGTATGCTTTTACCGCAAGCGCCGCGATGACGGACGAATCAAGCCCGCCCGACAAAAAGACGCAAAGCGGTACGTCGCTGACCAGCTGTCTGCGTACCGCGTCCTCTAAAAGCTCCCGCGTAACACGAACGGCATCCTCTCGTTCCCCGGAGAAGCGTCCGGCTTCCATCAGCCAGTATTTGCGGCTGTACAGCTTCGGAAATTCCCTGCGGTCGCCGCAGGAATAGGTGCAATCGATGGATGCGCTGTATGCCGGCTGAACTTCGTAAATCTGTTTAAAAAGCGTCGTACCGTGCAGCGTAACAGGCGTCAGATAGAAAAGCTGCCACAGTCCGTACCGGTCCATCTGCGCCCGAACCGCGGGATGGCACAGAAGTCCCTTGATTTCCGACGAAAAAAGAAACGTGCGGCGCTCATTCACCCAGCAATAGTACAGGGGTTTTACTCCGAAGCGATCACGTGCCAGGAAAAGACTCTGCCGCGGCGCGTCTCCGGAGCGGGCTGCGCCGATCTGCTCCTTAAATACCGCAAATGCAAAAATACCGTTCAGCTTGCACGGGCAGTCTTCCCCCCATGTAATATAAGAATAGAGAACGACCTCCGTATCGCAGCTTGTCGTAAATTCGGGAGCTTTTCCGGTCCGCCGGAATAATTCCGCCGTAATTTCGTCCCGCAGCTCTGCCGTATTGTAAATCTCGCCGTTATAAACGATGGTATATTTGATGCCGTTTAAAACCGCGCTCATTGGCTGCAGACCGTTTTCCACGTCAATAACCGCAAGGCGGTTATGCTGCAGGCCGAGGAAAATCTCGCCGCTGCTGAAATACGTCCCCTGCTGATCCGGTCCCCGGTGCAGCATTGACGCACCCATGCTGCGTAAAATATTACAATTCAGTACCTCGTCGAAATCCTGTCTGAAATCAACCATTCCGCATATCGAACACATAAGCTAACAAACCTCGCATCACGCTGTCTTTTTATTATATGCTCGAAATGCAGATGCGGTTCGGATGCGGACGGCGCTACTGCATACGCCGGGAAAGCCAGTCCAGAAGCGGGGCGGGATCGCGCCCGTCGTGGGAATGCCAGGCGAGAACGCGCTCGTCCTCCGGAAATACGACCAGCATTTGTCCGTACATCCCGCCTTTTCCGTACGCGCCGTTTTTCCCTGCGGGGCAGAGCTCGTAGCCGCGCTCCAGCACGAGCCTCGTCCAGTGCTCGGACAGAATCCGTTTGCCTGCGTAGGTTCCCTGCCGAAGATACAGCGCGCCAAGCTTTACCATGTCCTGTGTGCGGATGTAAAGGCCGGTAGCCCCCATCGGATAGCCCATAGGACACTTGCTCCAGGCGGCCTCCTGAAATCCTAGCGGGGAGAAAACCTCGCGCCACAGGAGCTCATCCAGCAGCCGGCCCGTTTTCTTCGTAATGATCCGGGAGAGAAGGTAAAACGCCGCGTCGCTGTAAATCCATTGCTCGCCAGGCTCGCAGGCCAGCCTGGTTCGGAAGAGATATTGCAGAAAGTCATCTGTTCCATATTCAGATCTGTCCTGTACATCGATATCAAGAAATCCGGAAGGAAATCCCGCACGGTGGCTGAGAACGTGGTCTACCGTCATCCGCTCCCATTTCGGATCATGTGCCTCCGGGAATTCTCTCCGGAAAATTTCAGCAACCTTTTCCTCCACAGACATCAGTCCGCGGTCATACAGCAATCCTGCCGCCGTCACCGTAAAGACCTTTGCGATGGAATAGCTGTTGAGACAGGCGGAGGCCGGAAGAAGCTCGTGTACAAAAAGCTCCCCCCGATACCATTCCGCGGCCCGGTAGGTATGGAAGCCAAGATGTCGGATTTCTTCCGCAAAGGTGTCAAGCAAGCTGCCGTTTTTCATGCGCGGCCGCTTTCTTTGGTAAAAAACGAATCGATTTCATGCATCCATTTGCTGACTTCAAGCTGCTGCGGGCAAATTGCCTCGCACTGGCGGCATGATATGCATGCAGAGGGCTTTGCGCCGAACAGCGGAACCCACTCCTCATACTGTTTTTTTGCTTTTTTGTAATTATGTTCCTTGAAAGCCTCATTATAAGCCGCGATGCTCTGCGGAATCGCAATGCCTTTCGGGCAGTGCATGCAGTACGCGCACCCCGTACACGGCACAGCATTATAATTCAGAAACTGCCGGTATGCCTTTTTCAGAATCTGATGCTCTGCCTCAGACAGCATACCGGGCGCGGAACGCTCCGCGTACGAAATATTTTCCGCCACCTGCTCCGGCGTACTCATACCGCTGAGCACAACGCCAACCTCCGGAAGATCCCACAGGAAATCGAATGCCCACTCTGCGGGCGTTCTCCGGAATCCGCAGCGCTCGCCCTCCGAAAAGACCTCGGAGACCTCACGCGGTACGTTCGCCAGAAAACCGCCGCGCAGCGGCTCCATAATAACTATGCCAAGACCTCTTTCCCCTGCATATTTCATCCCTTTCAATCCGGCCTGATAATATACGTCCGTATAATTCAGCTGGATCTGGCAGAAATCCCATTCCTCAAAGGCATCTATAATTTCCTTAAACAGGTCGAATGTATCGTGAAAAGAAAAGCCGAGATAACATACTTTTCCCGCCTCGCGCGCCTCCTGCATTTTACGGAGCAGATCGAACCGGAGTACCTTCTTCCAGGAGTCTCGGTTCAAAGCATGCAGCAGATAGAAATCAATCTGATCCGTCTGCAGGCGCTTCAGCTGCTCGCCGAGGATCCTGTCGAAATCATGTTCCCCTTCTATCATCCAGACGGGCATTTTGGTCGCAAGATGGATCATATCCCTGTATCCGTCGGCAAGCGCGCGTGCGGTGATGAATTCACTGTTCCCGCCGAGGTAATTATAGGCCGTGTCAATATAATTGATCCCCGCGTCGATTGCGCTCCGCACCATTTCTACAGACGTCTTCTCGTCCTCAGGCAGGCGCATCATGCCGAATCCCAGCGGAGAAAGCCTGACGCCCGTATTTCCGAAATCTCTGTATACCATCGTTCCGCCTCGCTTTTCTGAAATTCTTTTATACAGAATAGCATTCTGAGCGGGAAAATGCAATCTGCCGCTTCAGGCAAGCAGTGCTGCAATGCTGTCATGAATTCTGCGCGCGGTGTCGGGACGGTTCATCGTATACAGATGAATTCCCTGTACGCCCTGCGCAATCAGATCGACAATCTGATCGACGGCATACGCGATGCCGGCGTCCCGCATCGCCTCAGGATTATGCTCGTAGCGCTCCATCATTTTCGTAAATTTAGCCGGAAGGCAGACGCCGCACAGCGTCACCATCCGTTCAATCTGCTTTTTGTTCAGCACCGGCATAATCCCCGCCTCGATCGGTACGTCGATACCGGCCAGAAGGCAGCGTTCCCGGAAGCGATAGAAGTATTCATTGTCAAAAAACAGCTGCGTAATCAGATGCTCGCAGCCAGCATCGATCTTCCTGCGGAGATTGCGGATGTCGCTGACGAGACTGTCCGATTCCGTATGCCCCTCCGGGTAGCAGGCGCCAATAATATGAAAATCACCATGTTCTCTGATGAACGTAATCAGATCGCTCGCATGCTGAAAGTCCTTTCCCGGCGGCACGTCCGGATTGCGGTCTCCGCGCAGCGCGAGAATGTTCTCGATTCCGTTTTCACGGAAGCTCTGCAGCATTCCCAATACGTCTTCTTTCGACAGATTAATGCAGGGAAGATGCGCCACGCTTTCAATGCCGTACTTGTTTTTAATGGATGACGCAATTTCCAGTGTTGCAGCGCAGTTCTCGCTGCCTCCTGCCCCGTAGGTCACGCTGATAAAGTCCGGATGCAGGTCCTTCAGGGAATCGAGCGCATCGTATATGGATTCCACAGGCGCCGTCCGCTTCGGCGGAAATACCTCAAAGGACAGCACCTGCTTTGTATCGAATAAATGATTCAGTTTCATCTTACAAACTCTCTCTTACCGCGTGCGCCGCCGCCACCAGATGCTCCAGGCTCGGGACGGTTTCTTCATTTCCTCTCGTTTTCAGCCCGCAGTCGGGATTAACCCAAAGCTTTTCCGCAGGGATCCGCCGCAGCATTTTTCTGAGCGCAGCTTCGATTTCCTCAACGCTCGGCACTCTGGGCGAGTGAATATCGTAAACGCCGGGGCCAACCGCAGTGCGGAAATGATTTTCCTGCAAAACTTCAATAATTTTCAGGTCGGAACGCGACGCTTCAAAGGTGATGACGTCCGCATCCATATCGTCTATTTCTTTAATGATATCTTCAAATTCGCTGTAGCACATATGCGTGTGAATCTGCGTTTCCGGTTTTACGCCGCTGTGTACCAGGCGGAACGCGGGAATCGCCCAATCCAGATACTGGCTGTGCCGGTCGGAACGGCGGAGGGGCAGCTTTTCTCTGAGCGCCGCTTCGTCGATCTGGATGATCCGGATCCCGTTTGCCTCCAGATCCAGGACCTCCTCCCGGATTGCGAGCGCAATCTGCATCGCCGATTCGCGGAAGCTGACGTCCTCCCGCGGGAAAGACCAGTTGAGAATTGTAACGGGACCGGTAAGCATTCCTTTTACCGGGCGCTCCGTGAGGCTCTGCGCATAGACCGAATATTCCACGGTCATCGGCCTGGAACGGGAAATATCGCCCCAGATGATCGGCGGCTTGACGCAGCGCGTTCCGTACGACTGTACCCATGCCTTTTCCGTAAACAGAAAACCGTCCAGGCATTCTCCAAAGTATTCCACCATGTCGTTTCGTTCAAATTCGCCATGCACCAGGACGTCGAGGCCGATTTTCTCCTGCAGCGCGATACATTCTGCAATTTTCTTCCGGTTGAACGCTTTGTACTGTTCCTCCGTGATAGCTCCCTTCTTGAAAGCCGTACGGTTTGCGCGCACATCAGCGGTCTGCGGGAAGGAGCCGATCGTCGTCGTAGGCAGCAGCGGCAGGTTCAGTACGGATTTCTGAATATTCGCGCGTTCTTCAAATGACGGAAGCCGCGTGCAGTCCCGCTCCGTCACCGCCGCTGTTTTTTTCTGGACAGCTTCGTTTACGCAGTCGCGCGGCTTTGCAAAAAGCTCCCGGTTCTTCTCATAGGCCGGCGCCTTCTTCGGCACTGCGGCGGAAACGATTTCTTTCAGCTCGGAAAGCTCCCCGAGCTTCTCTTCGGCAAACGCAAAATATTGCGTATATGCATCGCTCAGCTTCGTCTCCGCGTGGATCGTATACGGTACGTGCAGAAGCGAGCAGGAGGTGCCGATCACCACGTCTTTCGCCACGACGGAAAGCTTTCGCAAAAGACCAAGCGTTTTTTCATAATTGTTCTTCCAGATATTTTTTCCGTTTACCACGCCGGCAAAAAGCGTTTTCCCCTCCGGGAAGCCGCCGCGCAGAAGCTCCAGCGAGCGGGCTCCTTCGATGAAATCAAGTCCCAGCCCGTCGACCGGAAGCGCCGCAAGCACATCCCAGCAATCGCGCACGTCGCCAAAGTACGTCTGCACGAGAACCTTTACGCTGCCCTTCTCTTCCAGGATGGCCTGGTACAGCTCAGAAAGCAAAGAAATTTCCTCCTGCGTCAAATCCAGCACGAGTGCCGGCTCGTCAAACTGCACCCATTTTGCCCCGAGCTCGCCGAACTTTTTCAGAATCTCCCGGTAAGCTCCGGCGACGTCTTCCCTGATGTCCGCAATCTTTTTCGTACCGGTAAAACGCAGGGATTTGAGCAGCGTATAAGCGCCCGTAACAACAGGCTTCGTTTCGATGCCGCAGGCTTTAGCCTCAAGATATTCTTCAAACGGCTTTACGCCCTTCAGCGCGATCTGCATATCGTCCTCAACCTCTGGGACAATATAATGGTAATTCGTATTGAACCACTTTTTCATCGCGAGCGCTTTCACGTCGCCACATGTGCCCTGGTAGCCCCGCGCCATTGCGAAATATGTATCCGTTTCGTTCAGTCCCAGGCCGCGGTACCGCTCCGGAACGATATTCAGCAGCGCTGCTGTGTCCAGCAAATTATCATAAAACGAAAAATCGTTGGACGGGATATAATCGACGCCGTATTTTTTCTGGATCTCCCAATGCGTCTTCCGCAGGCGCGCCGCAGTTTCCTTTAATTCCTCCAGGGTAATTTCCTTTTTAAAATATTTCTCCGATGCAAATTTCAGCTCGCGCGAAGCGCCGATGCGCGGATAGCCGACGACAGATGTTTTCATAGTGTCTACTCCTTCTTTTATTGATAAAATGACAGCTCCCCTTACGCCGTTCAGTATAGCATAAGGGAAGCCGTTATGGTAAATTCCGATATTTTATCGTTTGATATAGTTTTTATTTATATCCTTCGCAGGTAGCGATGTAGCGGCGCAGATTAGCGATATACGCGTCCGCCATGGCGCTCAGTCCGATCCCTTTCTGCGCGATGTAACCGACGCGGATAATTTCGTCGCTGATCAGCGGGATGGAAATGATATTTTTCCCGTTCAAATCCTCGCTCAGAATTCCCGTAGAAATCGTATAACCGTCAAGCCCGATCAGAAGGTTGAAAAGCGTCGCGCGGTCGCTGACCAGAATGCTTTTGGGATGGTACACAGTGCTGAGGATCTCTTCGGAATAATAGAAGGAATTATATACCCCCTGCTCAAAAGAAAGACATGGGTACGGCGTCAGATCCTCCAGACGGACGGACGCGCGCCCGGAAAGCGGATGCGCGTTGCTGACAAACACATGCGGCTTCGCCTCAAACAGCGGATGAAAGCCGAGATTGCTCTCCCGCAGGATTTTCAGCAGAACCTTTTCATTGAAGTCATTCAGATAAAGAACGCCGATCTCGCTGCGCAGATTTTTGACATCCTCTATGATATCATGCGTCTGCGTCTCCCGAAGCGTAAACTCGTATTCGTTCTGATTATATTCCCGAATCAGATTTACAAAGGCATTGACGGAAAAGGCATAGTGCTGCGTCGATACGGAGAAGAGCCGTCTGGACGGTTTTTTATCGGTATATCGCTGTTCCAGCAGCTCCGCCTGCTCCACGACCTGCCGTGCGTAGCCCAGGAATTCGGCACCCTCCGCCGAGAGGGAAATTCCGCGGCTGGAGCGGAGGAAAATTTCGATTCCAAGCTCCTTTTCCAGCTCCTTTACCGCATTCGAAAGACTCGGCTGCGTGACAAAAAGCTTCTCGGCGGCGGCGTTCATCGAACCGCAATTTACGATTTCAATAACATATCTTAACTGCTGCAGCGTCATTGCGAAAAATCACTCAAATTCGACGGAAAACGCTGCGGCGGGGTTCCCCGTTCCCGAGCAGAGATTGGCATCGTCCAGATTCGCATATCTCAGCTCCGGCGCATACCGCACGCCCTCGGGATTGCTGACATTCTGTACGATAATCATATTCCCTTCAGCGACTGCCTCTGCCGTTTTCCATGCGCCCTCCGTTTTTATTTCAAATCCTGTCACGGCCTTACCGTCCAGCGTTTTCAGACCGCCGCCGGCGTAGTCGTACGTAATTTCCAGAGCATCTTTTTTATATTCAATTTTAGAGGGAATCGGGCATCCTACGTTCTCCGCTTCCCCGATCCCGTACAGCCTTGCCGCCGCGATTGCAGCGCCGCGCTGAGCAATTTCTTTTTTATAATACGGATGCGCGCCGTCCTTGTCTCCTTCCCGCCAGCCGAGATCAAGCGTCGGAATCACCTCGTAATCGGGAATGCTGTGGTCGATTCTGACCTCCGCCTGCGCAAAACGCATATTCGGAACGCCGTCCCAGATTCCCGTCAGCTGTATACCGCCGCTTTCATAGCCGTACGATGTCAGCTGCGTATTCAAAAACAGAAAATTCGTACCAAATTTTTCTCTGAGATCTTTTATAAAGATCCCCAGCGCGTCTCCGTAATCGGCGGCTTCCAGCGCGTCCGTCTCGCCCTGGTAGAAAATCATCCCTGTAATTCCCACGTTCGTAAGCGGCGCAATAAACATATTATAAATTCCGCACTCAGGAATCAGATAATTACCAAGCATCATGGTTTTATCCTTCAGTGTGGACGGGAAGGCGCTGTTCGCCTCCGGAGAAGCCAGCAGCGACAGCGGAGCGCCGCCGCAGCCCGCCATAATGATTCCTACCGGTACATCGGGATTCAGCGTATACAGCTCTTTGGCGAAAAAATAGCCCAGCATGGAAAAGCTGTTGTAAACTGTGTTTCCGACCACGCGCCGTCTCTCCGCCGTATACCATCTGTAGCTGCTCAGAATATCCGTCTGCGGTTCGCTCATCGCGTCCTGGCAGCTGTCGTTCATAAGATCGTAATTCGTCTGTCTCAGGATTCGGATATTGTCTTCCTTTGTGGCAGCATCGAGTTCTTCTTCATAAAGCGTCAGAATATCCGTCGACGTACCGCCAACCGTGCCATAAAACGTCAGATCGGAATTACTCTGTCCGGAAACGATCCAGAGATCCCCGACAAGAACGTCAGAAAATTCCTCTGTTATTCCCTCTGCGCCTGACACCGTAAGCGTATGGTTCTGTTCTCCGCTGGCGGGAAGCGTTCCCTGCAGCACGATCTTCCATGCGCCATCCGCGATTTCTGCCGAACCTTTCAGTCCCTTAAATTCCGCTGCTACGATTTTCCCGTTCTGCGACTCCGGCGCCGTGCCCCAGATGACAATTTCTCTATCTCTCGGAACGATCATATTATCGCTGAAATAATTCGCCACTTCAAATTCCTCCGCAGTTCCCTCCTGCGGCGTATAGCTTTCTGTTTTTCTTTCCTCTACGGGCTCCGCAGCCGTTCTTCCGGAATTCCACAGCGTATACCCCGGCCGCGCGGCTCCTGGCTGCTGCGGCGTCCCTTCGCAGGCGGCGGACAGCCCCAGCGCAGCAATAAGAGCCAACAACAAAATCTTCTTCATTTTCAAGCCTCCCATATCCGATAAATTTTACAGGTTTTACACAAAATTTATTGTACTCTATTTCCGGAGGCAAGGCAACAGAAAAATCCCGTGTCCGTCTCACAGAAACAGACGCGCTGCATTAGCAAAGAGAAAACATACGGCAAGCCCGGTCACTGTAGGAATCAGAAACGCCAATATCGTCCATTTGAGACTTCCGGTTTCCTTTTTTATTGTAATGAGCGTAGTAGAACACGGCCAATGCATCAGTGAAAAAAGCGCCGTGCTTCCGGCAGTAATCCAGGTCCATCCATTTGCTGCCAGCAGGGTGCGAAGCTCGGCCAGATTGCCAAGCTCCAAAATGCTTCCCTGCGCCAGATATGCCATGATTATGATTGGAAACACGATTTCATTGGCTGGCAGTCCCAGAATAAAGGCAATGAGAATGACGCCGTCCAGCCCAAAGAGCTTTGCAAACGGATCCAAAACGCTCGCGCAATGATTCAGGAGACTGATTTCATTTACTGTGAGATTGGCCATAAGCCAGATCACGAGGCCTGCGGGGGCAGCAACGGCGGCGGCTCTGCCGAGTACAAACAGCGTTCTGTCCAGAACGGAGCGTACAATCACTTTTCCTATCTGTGGTCTCCGATACGGCGGCAGCTCCAGGGTAAAGGACGACGGGATCCCTTTCAGCAGCGTTCCGGAAAGCAGTCTTGAAACGGCAAACGTCATGAAAATTCCGATTATGACCAAAAAGGTCAAAATAAGCGCCGCAAAAACCGAATTCAGCATTCCCCCAGAGGTCCCAATAAAAAACATCGTGATAATTGCAATAAGCGTCGGAAAACCGCCGCCTTCGAAAAGGAAAATTTTTCCGCCGCATGACGGATTGCGGCAAAAAAAAAAGGCCTTCGGCCCCAAGGGGGCCAAAAGGCCGAGAAGAATCAATCCTCTTTAATGATAAGCATAGACGCGTTGGTAAAGGAGAAGTCGGTTCCTACCATATTCAGCGTAATCGTTGCAGTTCCTGCTACGCTTACCAGAACCGTAGCCGACAGCGACGTCGTATCAGATGTGGCAGAAATCGTGCCGGATTTGGTGCTTCCGGGGATTTCCGTTCCTCCGTTTCTGAGCTGTACGCTGGCGTTGCCCGTTCCGGTTGTATTCGTTCCGACTACAGAATAGGAAATGAGATACGTTCCCGCCTCGTTGATTGTAAAATCGCCGCTGCTGGCCGTGTGGCTGATCGCCGTTCCCTCCTCCACCTGATTCGTGTCAAACGTAAGCGCATCACCGTCAGACGCCGGTGACTGCGACGGAACGTTTGTCGCATACAGTGCGTTCAGCGGAGGCGCGTCACCGGTCGGACCGGTTGGGCCGGTAGGTCCGGTGTCCCCCGCCGCACCCGTTGCGCCGCGTGGAATGGTAAAGTCCAATACGGCGTTATTGGCGTCGCCGGTATTTGAAACTGCGGCATCCGTACCCGGATCTCCCGTGGATACGCTGCCGACGGTAATCGTTGCCGCAGCACCGGTTGGACCGGTTGCGCCAGTAGGTCCGGTCGGGCCAGTTGGACCTGTCGGACCAGTTGGGCCAGTTGGACCAGTGGCACCTGTCGGACCAGTCGGACCGGTGTCTCCCGCCGCGCCCGTTGCGCCGCGCGGGATGGTAAAGTCAAACACAGCATTATTGGTATCGCCTGTATTTGTCACTGCGGCATCCGTACCCGGATCTCCCGTGGATACGCTGCCGACGGTAATCGTCGCCGCGGCGCCGGTTGGGCCAGTGGCTCCAGTCGGACCGGTTGCTCCCGTAGGCCCCGTAGCGCCAGTCGGGCCAGTTGGGCCAGTTGCGCCCGTGGCACCTGTCGCTCCGGTCGGGCCGGTTGCTCCCGTGACGCCGGTTGCTCCCGTAGGTCCTGTTGCTCCCGTTCCCGCTGCACCGGTCGCTCCAGTTGGTCCCGTTGCTCCCGTGGCGCCCGTTGGGCCCGTAGGTCCTGTCGCTCCCGTTCCCGCTGCGCCGGTCGCTCCAGTTGGTCCGGTTGCTCCCGTGGCGCCCGTTGGGCCCGTAGGTCCTGTCGCTCCCGTTCCCGTTGCGCCGGTCGCTCCAGTTGGTCCGGTTGCACCCGTGGCACCCGTTGGGCCCGTAGGTCCTGTCGCTCCCGTTCCCGTTGCGCCGGTCGCTCCGGTCGGGCCAGTTGCACCCGTTGGTCCCGTTGGACCGGTCGGGCCGGTTGGACCCGCTAAAATTGAGCTAGCCTGCCAGCTGTTTGTATCGGGACTCCATACATAAAGTACGTTTCCTACAACATAGGTATCCCCTGATACCCCCGTTGGATGAGCGGCAACCAGATCTTCAAAATTACTGAAATATCCTCGTACTGCGATTCCCGTTCCGGTCGGGCCGGTGGCACCCGTAGGTCCCGTTGGGCCGGTTGGGCCCGTTGGACCGGTTGGGCCCATCTGGCCGTTCGCTCCGGCAACGCCTGTGGCGCCGGTTGGGCCCGTTGCGCCCGTTGGGCCAGTCGCGCCTGTCGGGCCAGTAGCACCCGTTGCGCCCGTTGGGCCAGTCGCGCCTGTTGCGCCTGTCGGGCCGGTGGGCCCCATTTGGCCGTTTTCACCGGCAGGTCCCGTTGCGCCTGTCGGGCCAGTTGGACCCATTGCGCCGTTCAGTCCGGGAGCACCCGTCGGTCCGGTAGGACCCATCTGACCGTTCGCGCCCGGTGCGCCGGTTGCGCCCGTTGGGCCAGTTGGACCGATTGGTCCTGTAGCGCCCGTAGCCCCCGTCGGACCAGTCGGGCCCCCGGCAGGTCCCGTTGCGCCGGTGGCACCCGTTGGACCAGTCGGGCCGGGGATTCCCGGGAAGCCCATTGGGCCCGTCGGTCCGGTAGGACCTGTGGGACCTGTGGGACCACAGCAGCAGCGGCAGCAGTTCATCGGATTTCCACACCGCGGACAGATATTTCTTCTATCGCAAGCATTGGAATTCATATGCATACACTCCTTATATTGATCTCTAAAGACAGATATCAGCATCTACTGTCTCAATTTAATATATTCAGGCTCTTTATCAGGTGTGCAGGCCACGGCTCTCAAAATATTTTAAATTCTGCAGATACGCCGGAGAGGAGGGACGATAGGTCCCCGCCAGCTGGTTATATTCCTCAGCTTTTTTATAATCGCCCAGCCGGTCGTAGCAAACGCAGAGCTGGATGCAGGGAAGGTATCCGTGACTGTCCTCGGCCACAAACGCTCCGCTCCGATCCTCCCGAGGAGCCCGCAGCGCCAGCTCGAACCAAAACGCCGCAACACGGAAATTTTGCAGCCGCATAAAATAATTTCCGATTTCGCAGCAGATTTCGGCCCGCGGCACATCATAGCGGAAAGAAACCGTTAAAGCGCCAAGCGCAGAAAGCGAATCTCCCGTTTCCTGATAGCAGTAGGAAAGGATTTTACACGCTTCAATTTTGTTTTCTGCCCAGCCCTTTTCAGACGAAAGAAAATCCTGCAGGATTTGTATCGCTTTTTCATAGTGCTTATGGTAATAAAGCTCCCGGCCGTAGTAGAACCAGTCACGCGGAGAGAACGGCTCCCCCGCCTTCTCCTGTTTTTCATAAATCCGCAAATTTCTGTCGTTGTAGCCCGTTTTTACGGAACGATGTGTTACCGCGACCTCCGAGTACATCACACGTCCCGTATGTACAATCACCTCATGAACGCGTCCCTTCCAGAAGGAAACGGTCCCTTTGCGGATCAGGCGTTCCCTGTAATACGAAAACACCGGTTTTCCCTCCTCATCGAAAGCCGTATGGTAACGCAGCATGACGACGTCCACATTATCAGGGATTGAATTTTTCAGTTCTATAAAGGCGTTTTTATCTGCTTCCAGAAAAACGTCGTCCGCATCGAGCCACATTGCAAAATCCATGGAGGCCTTGGAAAACGAAAAATTCCGTGCGGCAGCAAAATCGTCGATCCATTCAAAATCGTAAATTTTGTCTGTATAGCGCGCTGCGATCTCCTTTGTCGCATCGCTGCTCCCCGTGTCCACAATAATAATCTCGTCCATACACTCCCGAACGCTCTCCAGGCATCTTGCGAGAACGCGTTCTTCGTTTTTAACAATCATACACAAGCTTACGGTAGCCATGGCATAACCTCCCAATCCTCTTATATTGTCATGGTATGCCGCAGCTAATTTCCGCGTTCGTTGTCACGAAAGGTACAGCGTGCTTCCGTCCCATACGGCCCTGCGGCACAGCAGACGAACGGCGCGCCTCTGTTCTGCCGCAGAAAGCCCCGAAAGGCACAATATCGGATCGAGCAGCCGGACTGCCTCCGCCTGCGCCGTCTGCCGATAGGCCTCCCCGCTCTCCGACAGGCGGCTGACCGTCCTTTTCAATTCCGAAATTTTATTTACGAGTTCATTGATTCTGCGTTCCGCATAGGCGGCGAAGCCGCTTTTCGGCCCTTCGTCGGGAAGCGACAAAAGAAGCGCGTTGATTTCTTTTTCAATTCTATTGATCTCTTGCTGATACCGCTTCGCAGCGGCGTCTTCTCCGGCGTTCTTTCGCGCCATTCCTTCCAGACGCTTTCGAAGTGTCGTGACATCGAAGCTCTTTGACGTCAGAAATTCCAGAACCGCCCGGTCGGCCGCCGGCCCGTTTAAATTTCCGCAGGAACACGCCCTCGATCCCTTTTTCAGCTTTGCGGAGCAGATATAATCAAAAGAAGGCAGATGCTTCGCTCCCGATCTGGGCTTTGCATACATTGCGGCGCCGCACCTGCCGCAGTATAGGAGGCCGGAAAGAAGCGAATACAGGCTGTGGGGCTTTCCGGAGGCCGTTTCAAGCGTTTCCTGAACGGATACCCAGTCCTTTCCGGAAATCAGGCTCGGGTGTTTTCCCGCGGCGACAATCCATTCCGACGCCGGCCTGCGCGGCGCGCTGCTTTTTTGATAATTCCGTTTATTATATGCAGTCAGGCCGCGCGCTTCTTGAAAATCCGGTTCTCCAAAGCACACCTCGGCGCCCTTACGTGTGAAATAGGAAAATGCCTCCGGATCTGCAGTGCAGTACACCGGATTTTTCAAAATCTGTCTGACAACAGCAGGCGTATACGGCTTCCCCGAACGCGTCAAAGCGCCGCATGCAGCCAGAGCTCTGCAAACGCCGGTCAAACTTCTAAGCTTTAAATATTGCTCGAATATTTTGCGGACAGCCTTTGATTCTTCCGGATTTTCTTCTAAAATGCAATAGCTCCTGATTTTTCCGTCCGGCAGCGCCATGCAGATTTTTCCCGAGGAATAACCGGTCGGCGGCGCGCCGCCGAGCCAGCGTCCGCCGCGTGCGAGCATCAGCATATTATCCCGGACGCGTTCCGCGATCGTTTCCCGTTCCAGCTGGGCAAATACGGATGCGATATACATCATCGCCTTGCCCATCGGTCTGGAGGTATCAAATTCCTCTTTAATACAGATAAAAGAGATTCCGTTTTGATTCAGCGTTTCAATCAGCGCGGAAAAATCGCTTACGCTGCGGCTGATTCTGTCCAAACGATAGCAAACGATGTATTCCGGACGGATTTCCCGGAGATCGCGCAGCATTTTCTGGAACTGCGGGCGGTCGGTATTTTTCGCGGAAAAGCCCTCGTCTTCATAGATGCGGATTTCTCTCTCCGCGTCTTCCGCAAACCTCGATGCAATATATTCCCTGCACATTTCGATCTGGTTTTCAACGCTTTCCCCCTTCCCCGTAAACACCGATTTCCTGCCATAAATAAAAAATCTCATAAGTCGCGCCCCGGCCTGTTATACCGCTCTTTATTAAATATAATGCGGTTTTCCGGTTTCTATGACTTGCCTGCGGAATAGGACATACGGGAAACGGCATAGGATGAATCAGTGAATCCTCCGGTGCCTAAGCCAATGAAAAAACGTATAATCAAAATTGTATACCGACCTGCGGACGGAGCTCCGGAGCGGCCCGGCAGCTTTACGGAGCTTCACCTTGCTTTGATTCGGGGAAGCTTTCAGGAAAAAGAGCTGACCGCCGCGCAGCAGCACATGATTCTGCAGGAAATGATTGCGCTCTGTAAAAAACGGGAGCAAAGAAAAAATCCGTCTTTTTCTTCCGAAGACGGGCATTGAAGCGCGCCGCGGCTTACGCCATTGTCTTCAGCATTTCCTCTGTCACTTCATACCGACACGGCTGTCCGGTCAGGAAAAGCGAAAATTCCCGTTCCATAAACGCGCCCATCCGCGCCGTTTCCCTCTGCATGCTGCCTGCGATGTGCGGCGTCAGAAATACGTTCGGCAGACACCAGAGCGGGCTTTCCGGAAGAGGCGGCTCCGGCCAGGTAACGTCCAGGACGGCAGTGCGGGCGGGTTCTTCCGTAAGAGCGCGGATCAGATCCGCTTCCACGACCTGCGCGCCGCGGCCTGTGTTAAGAAACGTCGCGTTTTTCTTCATTTTCGAAAAACAGGCGTAATTCAGCAGTCCAACCGTTTCCGGAACATTTGCGATATGGTTTGAAATCGTCTGACATTCTGTGAAAATCCGGTCCAATTCGGCGCGCTGCGCGTGCAGGACCTCGAGCTTGTCGTCCCCGGCGAACGGATCATATACCAAAACCTCGAAATCGTATGCTTTCAGCATCTCGCAGACGCGCGATCCGATCATGCCGGCTCCGAGGATTCCCACCTTCGTCCGGTAATTTCCGGGAAAGCCTCCGATATACTGCATGCAGGCGGCGCGGCCCTCCCGCTCCATGATGCGCAGTCCCTGGAAGAAGCCCTTCCCTGCCAGAACGATCTGAGATACGGCGAATTCGGCAACGGGAACCGCGTTTGCGCCCCAAGCACTGAACACCCGGATTCCCTTCCGCAGGAACTCCCGTGCAAAGCCGCGGACGGAACCGGCTCCGTAAAACAGCGCTTGAAGCCTCGGGAAAAATTTTTCAATTTCCGCTTCGGTAAAAGCGGGCATTCCCCATGTGGAAAAAATGTATTCCGCATCGGCCAGAAGCAAGGGCTGCTTCTCAAGATCCGCCTTACGGAAAACCGTTCGGCTCAGCGACAGCTTTTCTTCAAGCAGCGCAAGCGTCTCAGGATCGTATACGTTGAAAATACTGCCGCCCTCGCAAAGGAACGCGGCCTTTGGTTTATGATGTTCTGCCGGCATCTGCTGCCCAACTCCTTAACACAGCGGCATCCCGCAGGAAATTCTCCTCGGATCCGTCTTTTACAAATTCCAGGATCAAATCGTGCCTGCCTGGACAGGCCGCAATACAGCGGAGGCGTTCCTTCCATTCCGGCTCCCCTTCCGAAAGAAGATGCGCCCGATTTTCGGAATCCCACTGAAACACGTGTATATTCGATAATCTGGAGGCGATCGCGCCGATTTCGGCAAGCTGCTCCGCATGCGTAATCTCGGGGTTCGGCTGCCAGTAGGAGAAAAGACCGGGGACCTGATCCAAAAGCGCCGCAGCTCCCTCCTTCGTTTCCGTCAGCGTTCCGCGATGATACTCAAGCGCCACCGTAATACCGGCCTCCCGCGCCGCCGAAACAGCCTCGCGCAGACGGGCCGCCATGCGCAGCAGCTCCTCCCGCGGCATTTTTTCAAAGCTCAAAGTTCCTGCCCACACGCGGATGGTCTGTGCGCCAAGCACGATTGCCGTCTTCAATACAGGCTGGAACCGTTCCTGCTCTCCGGCCCGGTAATAGGAGCCGTAAGAAAGAATCTCAATTTCATTCTGCCTGCAGGACTCACGGACGCGTTCTGCAGTCCCAAGGTCGCCCGCAGGCACATGAATGTCTCCGCCCCATTCAATTCCGTCCAGGCCGGCCTCTTTTACGAGCGCGATCACGTCCTCCGCGCTTTTCTTCCGAAATGTTACGCTTGTCATTCCCGTTTTGATTTTCAATCATCCCTTTTTCTTTCTTTTATGGCGGCATTATATCATACTGCGCGGGAAAGTAAAACGTTTCCGCCCGGAAGCGCTCTAGGCGGAAGCATCCTGCGGAAGCTCCTGCAAAGCCTGCGCCGCCCGTTTTTTTCTCCGGTGCAGGAAAATAAAGAAACAGACAAGATGCGCGGAAAATGTAATCACCCATGTAATGGGATAAGAAAGATAAAGGAAGAATAAGGTACGATTTTCCGCAAAGATCGTGTAAATCCACAGAATCCGCAGACCGCAGGCGCCCGTAAGAGATACGATCGTCGGAACGACCGAGGAGCCCAGACCGCGTACGGAGCCGCAGACGACATCCATCATCCCGCAAAGAAAATAAGTTGCGCAGACAACCTCCAGGCGCCCCAGTCCGTAGCGGATAACCTCCTGGTCGGAGGAATAGATTCCGAGCAGCTGATGGTTAAATAAAAGCGCAAGGCCGCTCAGCCCGACGCCGACCGTCAGAACAACTCCCAGGCATCGAAGCAGAATCGGAACGACGCGCTGCAGCTTTCCGGCTCCCACATTCTGGCTGGTAAAGCTGAGCGACGCCTGATACAGGGAATTCATGGACGTATAGACAAAGCCTTCTATATTGCTGGCAGCCGTATTTCCGCCGACGGCCAGAGAGCCGAACGAGTTAATAGAGGACTGGATCAGCACATTAGAGACCGAGAAAACAGCGCCCTGGATGCCTGCGGGCAGCCCGACCCGGATGATCTGAAGCAGCTGCGCCTTTCTCACCCTGAGTCTTCTGAAGCGCAGGCGGTAAGGCGCGTGGCTTCGCATCAGGCAGAGAACGACCAGGACGGCAGATATACTCTGGGAAATAATCGTAGCCAGCGCCACTCCGGCCGTATCCATATGAAATACAATTACAAAAAACAGATTCAGGAGTACATTGACGATCCCCGCGGCAAGCAGAAAAAGCAGCGGCCTCCGTGTGTCGCCTACGGCGCGCAGAATGGCAGCTCCGAAGTTATATACCATTTGCGCCGGCATTCCGATAAAAATAATGCGCATATATAAAACCGCCTGATCCAGACACTCCGGCGGGGTTCCCATCAGCTCCAGCAGAGGAGCCGCCAGGAAAATCCCGATAAAAATCAAAGCGACGCCGCAGATAAAGCTGACAAGCATGGAGGTATGGACAATTTCCCGTATGCTTTTCCAGTCCTGCGCGCCATAATACCGGGCCACCATAATGCTGGTGCCGATAGACAGTCCCATGAATACGTTAACGATCAGGTTGTTCAGGGAGCCGGTCGATCCAACTGCCGCCAGCGCCTCGTTCCCGGCGAACTGACCTACCACTACAATATCCGCCGCATTAAAGAGCAGCTGCAGAATACCCGACAGCATCAGCGGCACGGAAAAAAGCAGAATTTTCCCCAGCAGCGGCCCATTACACATATCGATCTCAAACGAGCGTTTCAAAACGATTCATCCCCAATATTCCATCTGTGACTATGCTATGTAAAAGAAGCGTCATTTATTTTAGCCGTTTCAGAAAAAAAAGCAAGCAATTTGTTTCCCTTTGCTTGGCGGCGCAAAACGCCCGTTGCAGGGAACAAAATTATTTGTGAGGATTGCGATCAGACGTTCCCGCGGGGAATCGATAATGCGGCAGCCTACGACGCCCGCCGCATTGCACCCGAATCCCATGCACATCGTCAGCGCCTGCTTGCCGCACGCGCGGCATCTCTGAAACGGTTTATCCAGATTATAAGCTACGCGCGGCAGGTATCCGGCGTCCTCGAGCAGAGTGAAAAGCGGGAAAAAAATCGCCATTGGCGGCAGCATTACGGAAACGACCCATGCCAGCACGCGGTACACGCCGAGCACCAATGCTCCGTGCAGCCACTCCGGCGCGCCGGCATACTGAAAGAATTCCGTCAGTCTGTCCTGGATCCAGAACAGGCCGTCGGAGAGCAGCTGAGACGGATAATTTGCACCCGTAATAGTCAGCCAGAGAATAAACGCCAGAAGGAGTATCATGACCGGATAACCGAATCGTTTTCCCGTAAGCACGCGGTCGATCCGGCGGTCTGCCGCATGATACGTGCTTTTGTCGTACCGAACCGTTTCTTTACAGATTTCCTCGGCAGCCGCGACAAGGCCGGACACGATCAGATCCTCGGGCGGTGCTGTGCCGAGCAGCGCTTTGGCTCGTTCTATCGCGGCGGAAACCTCTCCGTCCAGTAAAAGATCCTCTCCCAGCGTTTCATTCAGCTCCCGAAGCAGGGATTTATCAGAATCCAGCAGCCTGAGGCTCACCCACCTGGGATCCGGCCCGTTTGCAAGCTTTTTGCGGAGCACAGGCTCGATCATCGAAACGGCGCGTTCGATCTCTTCGGCATACGTTACGCGGTATGGCTGCAGAGAGCGCCCGGCCTCCGTGATTTCGTCCAGTTCTTTCAGAAAAAGCGTAAGAGTCTTTTTCTTCCGCGCCGTAATTCCGACAACAGGCACTCCAAGCCGATCGGAAAGGCCCTTTAAATCTATTTTAATGTGCTTGCGCTCGGCCTCATCCATCAGATTCACGCATACTATGACGCGGTCCGTAATTTCAAGCGTCTGAAGCACCAGGTTCAGATTCCGCTCCAGGCAGGTGGCGTCGCAGACGACGGCCACGGCATCCGGATGCCCAAAGCAGATAAAATTTCTGGCCACCTCCTCCTCGGCAGAATGCGCCATGAGAGAATACGTTCCGGGAATGTCCACCAGCACGTAAGACCGCTTTTTCGTCGCGCAGTATCCCTGCGCGTTGGAAACTGTTTTTCCCGGCCAGTTGCCCGTATGCTGATTCATTCCTGTTAAATTGTTGAAAAGCGTGCTTTTCCCCACATTGGGATTGCCCGCAATGGCGATCACCCGGTCCTCCGGCGTCTGTTTTTTAATCATCAGTCCGGAATCGACCGCATGCATTCCGACAGACTCATTCGTCAAACCCATTCTTTTCCTCCTCGTTCTTTTACAATCAATATATTCCTGCAATCTTCCCTGCGGATTGCTATAACCGCGCCCCGGATCAGAAAGGCGGACGGATCTCCGGCGGGACTTCTGCCGAGACATTCCACCTCCGTATTTTCAATCAGACCAATATCGAGCAGCCGTCTGCGGATGCTGCCTGTCGAAAGGAGCTCCCTGACCTTTGCCGTCTGCCCCGGCTCTATATCATTCAAGCAATTTATTTCCGTCATAAAGAATACACCTCGTAATATATTTGAATAAGGAAACTTTCTTTCCTAGTGCTATTATATTAACATTTGTGCGGCGGTGATCTGCAGATATGGAAAGCGGCGGCGGGTTTTACACCTTAAAAGGATACAGCCGGAACGAAAACGAAAAACTGACTTCCTCCATGGAGGATTATCTGGAAATGATCTGCCGGCTTCTGCAGGGCAACGAGGTAGTCCGCATCAGCGAGCTTGCCGGGAGCCTGCACGTCAAGCCCCCGTCCGCGTCTAAAATGGTAAACAACCTGAGGGACGCGGGCTATATCGAATTTAAAAAATACGGATATATTGTGGTTACGGAAAAAGGACAGGAAGCCGGCCGGTATCTGCTGCACCGTCATAAAGTTCTCCATGACTTTCTGTGTCTCCTGAACCATTCCGAGAACGAGCTGGAGCAGGTTGAAAAAATCGAACATTTCATAGATAAAACAACCGTAGCTAATTTGGAGCTTCTTACGGAAAAAATGCGGACGGAGCGGGAGGTGTCAGTTTCCCGCCCGCGCTCGCATCCAGATTAAACCGCGAAAACAGCCGTAACGCAGGCGCCGCCCTCTTTTCTGTTCGCCACCGAAAGATATCCGCCATGCTTGATACACAGAATTTTACAGATATTGAGCCCGATTCCCATATGCGAATCGCCAAATTCCTGCTTTTCCCGGTAAAAAGGCGCCGTCGCCTGCTCCAGTCCGGCGCAGGAGAAGCCCGCTCCGTCGTCGGAAACCTCAATGCAGAAAAATTGCGCGGAGGTTCGGAACGTAATCTCGATTTTTTGCTCCGCATAGCGGACCGCGTTTGAAAGAAGATTTTCAAAAACCTGGGAAACTGCTTCCTCGTCGAGCCGAAACGATCCTCCCTCCACAGTATCGTAGGAAAGCAGCGTTTTATCTCCGCAGAGAATCCCGGCGGTTTCTTGGAGCGCGCCGATCAGTTCTGCGGCGTCGACCGCTTCCCTGCGGATCTCAATATCCTCCAGCCGCTGCAGCTGCGTCATCGCCTCTACGTATTTTTCCAGGCGGCTGATATGTGCGGCCATGGTACGGACTTCCCCGATCACTTCCTCCTGCGGAAGGGAGTGCTGCGGCAGAGAAGAAAGCAGCATGGACGCATGCCCCTTGAGTACGGTCAGGGGCGTCCTCAGATCATGAGAAAAAGCGGCGTTCAGGCGTTTTCTCTCTTCCATCTGACGCCACATTTCTCTGTTATTTTCATTCAGGCTGCTTCGCATCTTCTCAAACGCTTCACACAGTCTTCCCATTTCATCCATACTGTCATAGCGCAGTACAAAGTCAAGATCATTCTCCGCCACCTTCCGGTAAGCTTCCGCTAAAAGCTCGATTGGCTTTTTCAGCTTCCTCCGGTAGAATAGGAAGGCGCATACGATCATGCTGCCGCAGAATACCACAGGAATCGTAAGAATCTGAAGGATTTCAAGAATCGTCTCCAGCGTCTCGTCTTCTTCCGAATACACGGGAAGCACGGAAAGGCATTCGATCTCATCGGGATTTTCTGCGTCGAAAACAGTTTCGACTCGTTCGTGATACGACGCCGTAAACGTATTTACCTGCAGGCCGTCCTCGTTATAAATGTCGTAAACTGCGCCCTCATCCATATAAGTAATTTCAACGAAGCCGTTTTCCGGTACATTATAGATTCGCGACAGGCTGCTGTATTTGAAATAAATGTTCATGGTTTTGCGCTCGAGCAGATTTATAAGGATGGAACAGATCAGGAGCGCGACTACCAGCGCAAGCAGCGCGTATATTACAAAAGAAGCGCGGACCGACAGGCTGCGCAGCTTTCTGGTTATCTGGCCCACTGATATCCGCACCCCCACACCGTCTCGATATACGATCCGGCTCCTGCGGCGGAAAATTTGGCCCTGATTCTCCGGATATGTTCCGTTATGACGGAGCTTTCCCCCTCGCTGTCATAGCTCCACACACGCTCGTAGATCGTTTCCTTGTCGAATACCTGTCCCGGATGCTGCGACAGATATTCAATAATATCAAATTCTTTTTTGGCAAAGAGGAGTTCTTTTCCCTGATAAAATATGCGGCGTGCGCTGTAGTCGATCACAAGATTTTCATCAAAGCGCACCTCCGACCCGCCGGAGCGCCGCAGCTCTCTGCGCAGGTGCGCGGCGACTCTAGCGCCAAGCTCATCCATTGAAAACGGCTTGATTACGTAATCGTCTCCGCCTGCGGCAAAGCCCCTGATTTTATCTCCGTCCTCAATACGCGCTGTCAGAAAAATAATCGGACAGGATACGAAATCTCTGATTTTTTCACAGATGGACAGCCCGTCTAAATCCGGCAGATTGATATCAAGCAGAATCAGATCCGGCTTTTTTTCTGCAAATTTCAGCGCGTCTTTGCCGTTCTGCGCCGTGATCACGCGATAGCCCTGCTTTGTAAAGTAATATTTCAGCATTTCAGCGATATCCTTCTCATCATCTACCGCTAATATCGTCTGTGCCATTTCGTGTCCCTCCTTCGGCGACCAGATGATCTGCGCCAAGCTTGATCACTGCGGGAGCTCCCTTGACCTGCTCCAGTGTCACAGCCGCTTTGTGCTCGATCGGTTTCCAGCCTACCTTCCTGAACATCGCGGCAATTGTGATAGGAATATAAGTTATCATAAAAATCGGGAACGTAAAAGCCGATAAAATTTTTCTGATCTTTTTCGTATAAATCTTCTTCCACTCCGTAATCAGCGGAATCAGGCCCAAGCCAAACAAGAACAGATAGCTGCTGAAAAAGGATTTCACCAGTTCGATCGCCAGAATACCGATTCCCCGGCCTTGTATCAGGCCCGCTGTCCCCAGAACAAGATTTGCAGCCAGTCCGAGCGAGGACAGCAGGAACGCCGGCATGATCGCCATGATCATGTCAAAGCACGCAAACCCTTTTTTCCGGAAAATGCCGCGGAACAGCCGCAGGCCGTATTTGCGGAGCACTTGCAGATAGCCTCTGGCCCACCGCAGCCGCTGTCGGCAGGACTGGGAAAATTTTACGGGCTGCTCGTCATAAAGCACCGCGTCGCGGCAGTACCCGATGCGTTCCCCGTTCACAACGTTATGTACCGTAAACTCAATATCCTCCGTCAGAAGATAAAATTTCCAGCCGCCGCACTCCTGCAAAATGTCGCTGCTCATTAAAAAACCGGTTCCTGATACGGCGCAGCTTGTGCCGAGCGTCATTCGCGCCTGATTGAGATATTTCGATTCCCGCAGGAACCACAGCGCATACCCTGCGGAAATCCAGTTATCGCCGTAATTTTTGGAATTCCGGTAGCTCGTTACGATCCGGAAGCCATCGGAAAAGACCCTATTCATTTCCGTGATATAATTCTCCGCAAGCAGATTGTCCGCGTCAAACACGAAAAAGCCGTCGAAGTATTCTTTTCCGTAATCACCGTAAATATTCTGGAGCAGGAATTCCAGGGCATAGCCCTTCCCGATCCGCGTCCTGTGGAAGCGCTGGTAAACATGCGCGCCGCAGCTGGCGGCCGCCGCGGCGGTTTCATCGGTGCAATTATCTGCGACGACAAAAATCTCAATCAGCTCTCCGGGATAATCCTGCTTCCGGATGCTTTCGATGAGATGCGGCAGTACCTCCTCTTCGTTCCGCGCCGCAATCAGTACAGCGTATCTATGGTATTTCGCAGGCCCGTGTGTCCGTCTGCCAGAAAAGAACGGTACCAGAATGTAAAAAAGCTGGTACGCATAGCAGCAGCAGAATAATGCGGAAATGATAAGATTGACATATTTAATCGTCGCCGGAATGTTCATGCGCTTTTCCCTCGTGTCTTTTACAAATAATTCGGTAAATCAGGATCCCTGCGGCGCTGATCAGCATTGTCGCAGCAAATACCATGATTGCAAACAGATAATTTTTCATGCCGAGCGCATTCCCGCCGATCGTGGAAGTAATCACAGACGGAATTCTGGCAACGGAAATAATCAGCATCCAATTGGCGAACCGCATTTCTGTAAGCCCGACAAAATAACAAAGCAGATCCTTCGGCGTACCGGGAATTGCAAAAATAATGAATACCCACAAGTTCAGCTTCTTTTGGTTTTGGAGAAAACGCAGGGAACGGATTTTTTCCCTGGAAAAGAAGACCTCCACCGCCTTGATTCCGAAACGACGGACAAACAGGAATACAAGCGCGCTTCCAATCAGCGCTCCAGCCATGCAAAGCAGCGTTCCCTCCCACATACCGAACGCATATCCCGCTCCGATTTCAAGCGGTTCTCCAGGAATAATAGCGATAAATACCTGAAGCACCATCATGCCTATAAAAGCAAGCCTTCCATAAATTCCATGCCCGTCTACCCAGGCGCGGAATTTCTCCGGCTCCGATACAAATTTCAGCATTGGTCTTCCCACAAACCAGCAAATCAGAGCTGAAAAAAGAAGAAACACCGCGATACAGGAAACAGAAATGATTTTCTTTTGTTTTGGCGTGAAATCAAACTGCATTTTGTTCTTCCTCTCCTGGTTTCTCCGGTGCGACGGATTCCGGGCAATGAATTAGCGGAAGGGTGATACACGGCCCGTCCGCAAATTAATTTACAGCAAAAAAATCAATTTTTTCTCAACAGTCGAAAGAAAAATCCGTGCCTCTTTCCTGCATATCTTCGTTCTGCCGGAAACCCGGGTTCATTGTAGCGGAACGCTTACAGCTTGTCAACGATGGAAGAGCTGTCAAAAATTGTACACCTTTGCGGTCTTTTCGATTCCCCGCTTTCCTGCTCCCTGCAGACAGTGAGAGCGCCCGGCCTTTGCCGGGCGCTCTCGTTTGTCAAGGGGGAAAATTTTATATAGGAATGTCTGCAGCTATTTCTTGTGGCATGCACAGGAGGACGGGCAATGCTCGCAGCCGCAGCTGCAGGAGGACTTCCCATTTTTCCTGTTTTTAAATAACTTTATAATAATTCCGATGACGATTGCCGCAAGCACGGCTCCGATCACGATCGTTCCCCAATAATCTGCAAGAAAACGCAGCATCGTCAGATCCCCTCCTTTCAAAATGGTTATACCTTTACTTTTGCCGTCAGCCTGCTGCTTTCTTTATACGGGCGGAAGAGCAGGTACAGCATCCCGGCCGTAAGCGCAAGGGCGATAATGGTCCCCGCAATATTGGCGTTTCCGGTAAACAGCATGCCGAGCTGGTATACAATAAAGGAAATCACATAGGCAAATACGCACTGATAGCCGATTGCAAACCAGGTCCACTTTGCGCTGTTCATTTCGCGCTTAATGGCGCCGATTGCGGCAAAGCAGGGGGCGCAGAGCAGGTTGAAGATCAGGAAGGAGTAAGCGGCAAGCTTTGTCATTCCTTCGAAATCAAGCACGCCGAACACGCCGACCACCTCTTCTTTTGCAACCAGTCCCATGATCGTTGCAATCGCCGCTTTGATGTTTCCGAAGCCGAGCGGCGCAAAGATCCATTTGATTCCCTCTCCGATTTTGCCGAGTATGCTCGCTTCAAGCTCCATTTCCAGGCTGAACGTAAAGCCTCCATCCACAAATCCAAAGCAGGAGCCTGCCCAGATTATAATAGAGGAAAGCAGGATGATCGTTCCGGCCTTGCGCATAAACGAGCTTCCTCGCTCCCACATGCTGCGCATGATATTTCCAAAGGTGGGCCAGTGATACGCCGGCAGCTCCATAACGAAGGGCGCGGGATCTCCGGAGAACATCTTGGTCTTTTTCAGAATAATTCCCGACACGATGATTGCCGCCACTCCGAGGAAATATGCGCTCGGCGCGACCCACCATGCTCCGCCGAACAGCGCCGAGGCAATCAGCGCGATAATCGGGAGCTTCGCTCCGCACGGAATAAAGGTCGTTGTCATAATCGTCATTTTCCGGTCGCGGTCGTTTTCAATGGTACGCGACGCCATGATTCCGGGAACACCGCATCCCGTTCCGATCAGCATCGGGATAAAGGATTTTCCCGAAAGGCCGAATTTCCGGAAAATACGGTCCATGACGAACGCAATCCGCGCCATGTATCCGCAGGACTCCAGGAAAGCAAGGAAAATGAAAAGGACCAGCATCTGCGGAACAAAGCCAAGAACTGCTCCTACGCCGCCGATTATACCGTCAAGGATCAAGCCCTTCAGCCAGTCGGTGCAGTGCAGCGCATCCAGTCCTTTTTCCGCAAGAACAGGGATACCGGGAACCCATACGCCGTATTCGGACGTATCCGGCGCATTCTCCATCGCCGCGTCTACGATTCCCGAAATGTCATAATTTTTTTCTGCCAGCGCGTCTGCATACGTGCCGTAAGCCTCGTCGAACGCGCCGAAGTCCTGATCCTCGATCGCACTCATCATTTCGTCTGCGCCTACGACGCCTGCTTCCCCGGCATTTCTTACAATGGCAGTGAGCTCGTCAGTCCAGATGTTTTCCTCCGCATATTCCGTCATGTCTTCGTCAAATGCAGAGGATCCGATTCCGAAAAGATGCCAGCCGTCGCCGAATACGCCGTCATTTGCCCAGTCCGTGGCCCAGGTTCCGACGGTTGTTACCGAAATATAGTATACGATAAACATTACGACTGCGAAAATCGGGAGCGCCGCCCACCGGTTCGTAACGACTTTATCGATCTTATCGGAGGTCGTAAGCTTTCCGGCGCTTTTTTTCTGAATGCAGCCCTGGATAATCGAAGCGATGTAAATATAGCGTTCGTTTGTGATAATGCTTTCCGCGTCGTCATCCAGCTCTGCCTCCGCGGCTTTTATGTCTTCTTCTATGTGATTCATTACTGACGGATCAAGCTTCAGCTGTTCCAGAACCTTTTCGTCGCGTTCAAAAATCTTGATCGCATACCAGCGCTGCTGTTCCGCAGGCAAATGATGCACGGCGGCTTCTTCGATATGCGCGATTGCGTGTTCGACCGCGCCGCTGAAGCTGTGCTGCGGGACTGTTTTCGTTCCCTCCGCCGCCTCGATTGCCGCTTCCGCTGCTTCCATAATCCCGGTTCCCTTCAGCGCCGAAATTTCAACGACCTTGCAGCCGAGCGCGCGGGACATTTCTGCCGTATTGATTTTGTCTCCGTTCTTTTTAACGATATCCATCATATTGACGGCAATCACAACGGGAATTCCGAGCTCCGTAAGCTGCGTCGTCAGATACAGATTTCGTTCCAGGTTTGTTCCGTCCACGATATTTAAAATCGCATCGGGACGTTCGTTGATCAGATAATTCCGTGCCACTACCTCCTCCAACGTATACGGAGAGAGCGAATAGATTCCCGGAAGGTCGGTAATAATTACGTCGTTATGCTTTTTCAGCTTACCTTCCTTTTTCTCTACCGTTACGCCCGGCCAGTTTCCTACAAACTGGTTGGATCCGGTCAGCGCGTTGAACAATGTCGTTTTTCCGCTGTTCGGGTTTCCCGCGAGGGCAATTCTAATACTCATTGCATTTCTTCCTTCCTCTCGTAATTAGTTTTAGCTAACACCAGTGCAAAAATTATTTTACCTCGATCATTTCCGCATCCGCTTTCCGGATTGAAAGCTCATACCCCCGGACCGTTACTTCGATTGGATCCCCTAAAGGAGCGACCTTCCGCACGTGAACCTCCACGCCCTTTGTAATGCCCATGTCCATGATTCGGCGTTTCACCGCGCCTTCTCCATGGAGCTTGAGCACGGTGACCGTATCGCCGATCCTTGCCTCTTTCAATGTTTTCATTTGATTTCCTCCTCTTCTGCCAAAATCCCTTATACCATTATTTTATTGGCCATTTCGCGGCTGATCGCAATGCGGGAATCCTTTACGCTGACGATCAGGTTTCCTCCTATTGTTGAAATCACCGTGACGATTCCCCCGGCTACAAAGCCCAGATTTTCCAGATGCGCCCGCACTTCCGGTTTCCCTCCGATTTTCCGGATTATGTTTTCCTCTCCGACTGCCGCAAGCGTTAACGGCATCATTATTATCCATCGCCTTTCAGTAAGTTTAAACTAACTTGCTCGCAAAAATTTCGGTTAGATTTCTCTAACCGCGTTCATGTTACCATCCGGCAACAGCAATGTCAATCCCCTTGCAAAAAAATTCCTTATCTTTCGATAAGGAATCCAACAGCGCCAATGGAAAGCAAACGTTCTGATTTTATCCGTTCTGTTTTCCGGCTTTCCTCCGTTTTACCGCAATGGGAATCGTAATTGCAGCGCAGACCAGAAGAACAGCCGCAGCCGCGATGCCTACAACAGCCAGTACGGGAAAACCAGAGCCACCCGTTTCATGTGAGATCTCATCCGTCGTGAAACGGAATGCAAATCTCCCGCCGGGAGCTACATCGCCGCTCAGATAGAAATCCATGATATCTCCCTCCACTCCGTCTACTGGCTGCATATTATCCGACCATTTAAAATTAAAATTCAGAGTATTTCCCGTAAGGCCGAGCGCTTCTCTCGGAATCGCCAGCTGAAATACGTTATCCTGTATAGAATACGGAACCTGGCAGACCGTCTCCCAGTTCCAGCCGCCCGTGCTTCGTTCAAGATATGCGCCGTATGGGTCAGGGTTCTGACGGTTGACGACAAATTCAAATTCCTCCCAGTCTGTAGAATCTGCCGTGGCCGCCCCCGTGTCGATAAACAGACGCATCCATGCGGGATCGCTCGACGGCGTCAGCGTCTCAGCCGTTTCCACATAAAAATAAATGTTGTCGTCGTCATACGCTGCCTTTGTTTTTATGATATCGTTTCGCATCGTATCACTTTCATAATGCAAGCTTCCGAAGCCCTTCGCGTCCCGCGCCGGCGTGTTATTTGCATAATGGTTATAGGTATAAATGGAATCCCACTGGCTGAGATCGCCGTTAATATCAATGGTATGCTTTTCGTTCTGTCGTACCGGCTGGCCGCTTCCCTTAAATTTTCTGATGTTGGAAACGAGCTGATAATAGTAGAAATCCTTCAGATCCCCTTTAGACGGCTCGCAGTCGCGTGAATATTCGTCATTGAACTGATCGGGGAAAGCGTTCGGAGAATCCTGCCACGTTTCAAAGCGGCCCATCGTCCATTCGTTCCATCCCGTCACAAAAATAAACGTCGGATCCGTTTCCAGAGCGTAGTCCCACTGCTGCTGAAAATTCACGCCGTAATAATGCGCGTTTTCCATATCGGAATCGACCGTTATGTCAGAATCCCTGTACGTGTAAGTGTAGGAATATTTTCCGTCGATATCCGAGGAATACGCTCTTCCGTATACACCGCCCCTGTAGTCGTTCATGGCAACCAGGCCGTGCTCGCTTGCATTCTGCGCTACGCCCACTGTCATCTGTTCCACCGTCCCATCCGGTCTCAGATATTTCGCCTGCGGATATACGGACAGCCAGCCCCAATACTCGGAGGACTGATCTCCGTCAAAATATCCGGCCCAATTCTTCCGGAAGGTGAAGAAGTCCAGAATTTCTTTTTCTCTTTCGCTTTCCGGAGACAGGTTATCCGGATGCGCCATGATCAGAGGCTTTCCCTCCCAGTAGAACCAGAGGTCCTGGTATTTCTCTTTGCTGTAAAATCTTTTATAAAGATTGTTCAGCGACTGCTTACTGTCGCTGTTTGCCGCGAACGGAAGCATGAAGCAAACGCGGGGTGCGTTGATTCCGTCTTCCCTCGCTTCCAGAATCACTTCGAACAGCGCATAGCAGCTTTGCTCCCACAAAAAGGTGCCGTTTGTGCAGTCAAAAAAAAGAACATCCACTCCCGCATCTGCCAGAAGCTCCATTTGTTTTCTCAGAACATATTTATCCGTGCTGGAATAATACCCGTAAATCGATTCGTTCCACCAGCACTGGCCGCTTTCCGTCTTCCAGATTTCCGCATTGTAATCATGCAGCGCCTCCGGATGCTCTTTAATGACATTGTTAACATTGACGGCTTTATTACCCGCAAAATTATAATGCCACGTCCAGTAAAAAATTCCAACGTACCGGTCCTGCCGCGGCGCACCCGTGTCCTCGTAAGTCGCCACCGTCCGGCCCAGATCATCTACCGCTACCCACTGTGTCGGATCAATCGCTTCGTTCTGTTCTGCCGGGGCGGCCTCCGCATATGCAGCCCGCGGCTTCGGAGCCAGAACGACCATCAGAAGCACAACAGCGCCTGCCAGCAGGCACAGTACTTTTCTGTAGGAAACATCATTTGTCATCTTGCAAAACTCCTATATATGTTTTTTTACAACAACTTTTAGGCTTTCATTATAATCGGAGCCGTATTATTTTACAATCTTTTTTTGGAGGAAGAAATGTCGGAGGATTGCTCGCTATCTCCGATCGCCGCATGCCCTTTTTTCATTGCAATAAAAAGCGTTATTCCTGCTGCCGCTGCAATCAGCTCCGCTGCGGGAAACGCACACCACACGCCGCGGATTCCCCATATTCTGGAAAGCAAAAATACAGGAAGCATAACGAGAAACCCGCGAAGAATGGAAATAAGATGCGCAGGCCTCGGATGCTCCGAGGAAGTAAAATACATTGATAGAACGATATTAAAGCCAGCAAATGGGCAGGCGGAAAAGTACAGACGCAGCCCCTCTTCTGCGATGCCCTGCAGCAACGCATCGTGCTCCCTGTTAAAAATGCCTGCGATCTGCGGCGCACCGAAAAACACTCCAAGATAAATCAGAACAGAAAAAACAAGCATGGCAATCATGGCGTACCGCAGGACGGCCCTGATGCCCGCGTTGTTCTTTCTGCCGTAATCCCGACTGATCAAAGGCTGGATTCCCTGTGCGATTCCCGTATAAACGGCGATAACCACCAAAGACAGATTTGCAATTACGCCGTATGCAGCCACGCCTGGATTGCCCTCCAATTTCAGGATAATAGCGTTAAATACGATCATGACAATGCCGGAGGATGCTTCCGTAACCAATGACGGAACGCCTCTGGACAGGATACCGGCCAGCCTTTTTCCCACCAGTCTGCATTTGACAGGGCGGAATCCGTTTCTTTTCCTGAAGAAGTGCGGGGACAGGATCAGCATGCTGATCAGCGGCGCCAGTCCCGTTGCGAAGGCAGCGCCGAAAATCCCCATTTGAAGCGGGAAAATGAAAAGCCAGTCCAGCGCGACATTGGACAGACTGCCGCCGATCATCGCCGCCATGGATCGCTGCGGCGCTCCGTCGTTGCGGACAAAGCACAGCAGCACGTTATTCAGCAGGAACGCAGGAGCAAACAGCAGAATGACACGCAGATATGTTTCGGACATTACAAATACGTTTTCATCCGCACCAAGCAGCGAAACGATCGCGCCCGGGCAGAAAATTCCAATCAGAAGGAAAAACGCGGCAAATACGGCGGCAAGAGCGACCGCTTCGGTAAAGGTACGGTTTGCTTCCACAGGATCACTGCAGCTTTTCAGAATGGAATACCGCGTACCGCCGCCCATGCCGATCATCAGTCCGCTTCCATGAATAAAGCTGTAAACGGGGATGGCCAGATTCAGCGCTGTCAGACCGTTTGTGCCAAGGCCCTGCGATACGAAGAATGTGTCTGCCAAAATATAGCACGATAGTCCTATCATGCCCATTACATTAAGCGACGCATATTTGATAAAGCTGCGGAAGGAATCCGATTTTTTCATAATAATCACCATGCCGACCGCTTCGCTCTCGGCACAAATAGGGACG
>ERZ1673695.771-NODE-771-length-42926-cov-10.019524_pt1 | contig 42926 bp, 45 predicted proteins | sample MGYA00580225_ERZ1673695 | MGnify/ENA primary metagenome ERZ1673695 (study PRJEB41218, sample SAMN15661739) | gut metagenome | host: Homo sapiens | place: Canada: London | collected 2015-08-20/2019-03-30 | study: EMG produced TPA metagenomics assembly of... | reverse complement strand
CAAAAGCGCCGCCCGAACGCCTCCGGGCAGCGAGAACCTTATTGTGAAAGCGGCTCGCCCTGCAACGGCCAGCAGCGCAGAACGCGTTCCAGCTCGAAGGCGTAGTCGCGCGGGGTCAGGCTTTCGGTCAGCACCAGCGGCACGGAGGCCAGCGTGCGCCCATCCAGCAGGATGCGCGCCTCCCCCACCGTCTCCCCCATCTGCAAGCCGGCGGGCAGAACGTCGGGCATGTCGTATTCCAGCGCGGGAATTTCGCCCTTTGGCACGGCGGCGGTCAGGTCCGCGCCCGCGCAGATGTAAACCGTGTCCTGTCTGCCGCCCGTGACCGGCAGCACGCGCACCGTCTCGCCCGCCGACAGCGCCGTGAAGCCCTCGTAGCGTTCAAAGCCCAGGTCCATCAGGCGGGCCGCTTCGTCAAACCAGTCGGCGCAGTTGAGCACCACGCCGATGACCTCCAGCCCGTCGCGCTGGGCGCCAAACACCAGGCAGCGCCCCGCCGCACGGGTATAGCCGGTTTTGATGCCGGTCGCGCCCTCGTAGCCGGCGAGCAGGCGGTTTTTGTTGTTGAGGATACGGTCATAGCTGCGTCCCTCCCAGGGAATGGAGGCGCGCTGCGTGCTGACGATCTCGCGGAAGGTTTCGTGCGTCATGGCCTCGCGGGCGATCAGCGCCAGGTCATAGGCGGTGGTGTGATGCCCCTCCGCGGGCAGGCCGTTGGGATTGACGAACACCGTGTCCTCACACCCCAGCTCGGCCGCGCGCTCGGTCATCATCGCGCAGAACGCCTCCACGCTTCCACCGATGTGCTCGGCGATGGCGATCGCCGCGTCGTTACCGCTGGCCAAAAGCAGGCCATAGAGCAGGTCGCGCAAGGTGATCTGTTCCCCCAGGTCCAGGTAGATGCTCGTGCCCGGCACGCCGTAGGCGTTTCGCCCCACGGTGACCACGTCGTCCAGATTGCCTTTTTCCAGCGCCAGAAGGGCGGTCATCACCTTGGTGGTGGAGGCCATGGGCAACGGCTCGTTTTCATTGTGGCACAGAAGCACCATGCCCGTGTTTCGCTCGATGAGCACCGCGGCGCGCGCGCTGGTTTTCACCTCTTCCTCGGCCTTCGCGCTGCTGCCCAGCAAAGTGAGCACCGTGCAGCAGATCAGCAGCGCTACAGCCCGCAGCTTTGCGGGCAGCTTGTCCCTCATGATTTGGCGCCTTCCTCCTCAACGCCGAAGTCGAAGGTTTCGATCTCGGTTTTATAGACCTTGCGGGCCTTCTTTTTCTCGCTTTGCTCCCCGTTCTGACTCAAATCCTCCAAAAGCTGGGGCAACAGCTCCACCACACGCTCCATCGCGCCGTTGGTCTGCGCGGGCAGCATTTTCACCGTGCCATCGCCCACCACCAGAAAGCCCACCGGCTGCACCGACACGCCTGCACCCGTGCCGCCCGCGAAGGGAAAGCCCTCGTTAGCCAACGAACGGCTTCTGCTCTCGTCGGCCGCATATTCGCCTCCGCCGGCGATGAAGCCGAAGCTCACCTTGGATATGGGAATGATGGTGGTACCCTTCGTGCCCGTCACGGGCGCGCCCACCACGGTGTTCACATCCACCATGCTGCGGATATTCTCCATCGTGGTCTGCATCATGTTGTCAATGGGATGCTGCTGCATACGTCTCCTCCTCCGTCCGGTTGCGCCGGGCGCGCTCGGCAAGCAGCGCCGCGCCCAGCTGGATTGCCGCCATGCCTAGGCTCCCCAGCCGCGCGCCGATTATGCCGCTTGCGAAAACTTCCGTGCCCTCGGCCCGGAAGTCCATCTCCACACGTCCTCCCAGCGTCCGGGGCAGGGCCCCCGCGCAGGCCAGCGTCCGCAGCAACGTCTGCAAAGCCGCGTAGCTAAGGGCCGTGGCGGCCGCGTCGTCAAAGGAGAAGCGCACGTGCAGATAGGCGCTCTCCAGATGCACCGCGCGCAGCAGGCGCTTGAGCCGCTTCAATCCGATCGCGCGCAGCGCCGGCCACAGCCATGGCTCCGAGAGGGTACGCGCCACGTCCTCCTCGTGCACGGTCCGCTCCTCCTGGGGAGAGGGTTCTTTGGTTTTGCGGATAAAGGGCAGTCCCGCCGCCTGCACGCGCAGGCGGTAGCGCACCTGCCTGCCCACGCGCACGCTGGCGTGCAGCGTGACCGGCGTGATCAGCAGCGCATAAATCGAAAAGGCCATCAAATAGGGATTCATTCAAAAACACCGTCCCTGACACATGGTTTTTCCATCCATGCGCCTTTTGATACCAGGCTGTACAAAGTTTACGGTTTCTTCATTTTTTCGCTATACATTCACAACGGGGGCGGGGTATGCTTAAAGATGTATCAAATAACCGGCGCAGAACCGTCAGGAGGAACTTGATTCATGGGCAAGACCATCGGCATTGATTTGGGCACCACCAATTCCTGCGTGGCATTTATGGAAAACGGCGATCCCGTCGTGATCCCCAACGCAGAGGGAGGACGCACCACGCCGTCCGTGGTCGCCTTTACGAAGGACGGCGAACGCATCGTGGGCGCGGCGGCCAAGCGTCAGGCCGTGACCAACGCCAGCCGGACCATCGCCTCCATCAAGCGTGAGATGGGAACCGACAACCGCATCAAGATTGACAATAAAGCCTTTACGCCCCAGGAGATCAGCGCCATCATCCTGCAAAAGCTCAAAAAGGACGCCGAAGCCTACCTGGGCGAGACGGTCAGCGACGCGGTCATCACCGTGCCCGCCTATTTCAGCGACGGGCAGCGCCAGGCCACGAAGGACGCCGGCCGCATTGCCGGCCTTAACGTTCTGCGCATCATCAACGAGCCCACCGCCGCCGCCCTGGCCTATGGCATGGACAAGGGCGGCGCGCAGAAGATCATGGTCTTTGACCTGGGCGGCGGCACGTTTGACGTATCCATTCTGGACATCAACAACGAGGTCATAGAGGTGCTCGCCACCGCCGGCAACAACCGCCTGGGCGGCGACGACTTCGACAACTGCGTGGCTAATTATCTGGTGGAGGAATTCAAGCGGCGCGAGCGCATCGACCTCACCCGCGACCCCACCGCCATGAGCCGCATCCGCGAGGCGGCGGAAAAGACGAAGATCGAGCTGAGCGCTGCGACCACGGCCTCCATCAACCTGCCCTTCCTCACCTCGGACAAGACCGGACCCAAGCACCTGGAGATGTCGCTGACGCGCGCCAAGTTTGACGAATTGACCGCTCACCTCGTAGAGGCCACCATGGAGCCCGTGCGCCAGGCCATGAACGACGCGGGGCTCAAACCCGCCGATTTGAACCGCGTGCTGCTAGTGGGCGGCTCCACGCGCATCCCCGCGGTGCAGGCGGCCGTGAAGCGCTTTACCGGCAAGGAGCCCAGCAAGGACATCAACCCCGACGAGTGCGTGGCCATGGGCGCGGCGCTACAGGGCGGCGTTTTGCAGGGTGAGGTCAAGGGCCTTCTGCTGCTGGATGTGACGCCGCTGTCGCTGGGCATCGAGACCATGGGCGACGTGTTCAGCCGCATTATCGACCGAAACACCACGTTGCCCGTGCAGCGCAGCCAGATCTTCACCACCGCCGCCAACTTCCAGACCAGCGTGGACATCCACGTTCTGCAGGGCGAGCGCGAGATCGCCAGCTGCAACAAAACGCTCGGCCGTTTCCGCTTAAGCGGTATCCGCCGGGCGCTGCGCGGCGTCCCGCAGATCGAGGTAACCTTCTCCATCGACGCCAACGGCATCGTCAACGTCTCCGCCAAGGACCTGGGCACCGGCCGTCATCAGGAGATCACCCTCACCCAGAGCTCCAACATGTCCTCCGCCGAGATCGACCAGGCCATCCGCGACGCGGAGCGCTACGCCGCCGAGGACGCGCTGCGCCGCAAGTCCGCCGAGCTGCGCAACCGGGGCGAGGAGTTGCTCTACCAGGCCAAGTCCGCCCAGAAGAAACTGGGGCCGGAGGACCGCGAGCGCATCGAGACGCTGCGCAAGCGCGTCAAGGGCGCGCTGGACCAGAAGGACGACCGCGCCCTGGAGGACGCGATCGCCGACCTGACCCAGGCCCTGCAGGCCGTGGGCCGTTTTACGGACGATTCCGCCTCCTCCAGCGAGGACGGCGCGATGGACGCCTCCTTCACCTCCGGTGAGGGCGGCGGCCCGCAGAACTGACCGCGCAGGGAGGGAACGCAGCTTGTTCGGCTATGTGACCATCGCCGCCGGGGCGCTGACCCAGGAGCAGCGCGAGCGCTACCGCGCCTATTACTGCGGCCTGTGCCATGCATTGAAGCGCCGCTACGGCGCGCTGGGCCGCATGACGCTCAGCTACGATATGACCTTTTTGTATCTGCTGCTCAACTCGCTCTATGAGCCGGATGAGACGCAGGGCACCGCGCGCTGCCTGCCCCACCCCTTCCGGCCGCACGTCTACATTCAAAGCGAGCTGTGCGACTACTGCTGCGATATGAACCTGGCGCTGGCCTATCACAAGTGCCTGGACGACTGGCACGACGACCGCAGCCTTTCCGGCCGGGCCGAGGCCGCTTTGCTGGCCGACGCCTACGCGCGCGTGGCCGCGGCCTATCCCGAAACCTGCGGGGAGATCGAGCGCTGCCTGGCTGCCATCAGCCGTCTGGAGCACGAGGGCGCGTCCTCGCCCGACGCGGCGGCCAACCTGACCGCCTCCATGCTGGGCGCGATTTACCGCTACCGGGAGGACCTGTGGGCCGATACGCTCCAGCGTATCGGCGAGGGATTGGGCCGTTTCATCTATCTGATGGACGCCTACGACGATCTGGAGGCTGACCGCCGCCGGGGGCGCTACAACCCGCTGGGGGGCATGAGCCTGCAGGGCGACTACGAGGAGCGGATTCTTGAAAGCCTAACGCTGCTGATTGCCGAAAGCACCGACGCCTTCGAGACCTTGCCCCTGGTAAAGGATATGGACATTTTGCGAAATATCCTGTATGCTGGTTGCTGGACGCGCTATCGCCAGAAGCAGATGAAGCGCGAACGCAGGCGGGGCGTACCGGCGCCCCGCAAGGAAAGCGCGGCGGACCACGGTTCCGCCCAAAGGCGTAAGGAGGACGGGGCATGAGAGACCCCTACGAGGTACTGGGCGTGTCTCCGGGCGCGTCGGACGATGAGATCAAGGCCGCTTACCGCAAGCTGGCCAAAAAATACCACCCCGACTTGAACAACGGCTCTGCGGAGGCCGAAGCCCGCATGAAGGAGGTCAACGAGGCCTACACGCTGCTCATCAAGCACAAGGGGCAGACCGGCGGACCCAGCGGCTACGGCTCCGCGGGAGGTTATGGGTCGTCGGGCGGAAGCGGGTACGGCTCCTCCGGCAGCTACGGGGGCTACGGCTCCTCCGGCGGCTATGGGGGCTACGGAGGCGGCTATGGCTCGTCGGGTGGAAGCGGCCAGGGCGGATTTGACTTCGGCGGCTTCGGCTTTGATTTCGAGGATCTCTTCGGCGGCGGTCAGCGGCGCAATTATCAGTCCACCGCCTACACCGAAAACGATCCCGAGCTGCGCGCCGCCGCGCAGGCGGTTCTGTCGGGCCGCTACAACGAGGCGCTTGGCCTCCTGCGCAGCGCGACGAACCGCAAGGCCGCGTGGTACTACTGGAGCGCTCGCGCCAATATGGGCCTGGGCAACCGCATCGCAGCCCTCAACGACGCGCGCACCGCGGTCAACATGGCCCCGGATGAACCCGCGTTCCGCGAGCTGCTGGCGCAGCTCAACGCGGGTGGCCGCGCCTACGGCCAGCGCGGGACGCAGGGGGGCTTCGGCTCTTACCTGTGCGCCAATCCGTGCCTGACGCTGTGCCTGGCAAACATGCTGTGCAACTGCTGCTGCCTGGGCGGCCGCGGAGGCTTCTACTACTGCTAAACTGACCAGAAAAGAGGTTTTTCCATGACCTTTTGGCAAAAGATCAAGCAGACCCTTCGTTCCTTCATGAACGGCCGCCACGGCGCCGACCAGCTTTCCATGGCGCTGCTGTGGACAGGACTGATCGCCTACTTGCTGGGCACTATCTTTTCAGGCGTGCAGGGATTCTTCCTCTGGCCGCTTTTGGGCATTCTGCTCACGCTGGCGGGGATTGCGGCCTATGTGCTGTGCATCTTCCGCATGTTTTCGCGCAACAACGACAAGCGCAACGCGGAAAACCGCCGCTACATGGCCATGATGGAGCGCCGCCGCACCGCCCGCCGTCAGGCCAAGGTGCGCTTTCAGAACCGCAAGAAATACAAATACTTCCGTTGCCCAAGCTGCAAAGCATGGCTGCGCCTGCCTCGCGGGACGGGCGTGGTCACGGTTACCTGCAGCCGCTGCCACACCAGCTTTACCCAAAAGGCATAACATGTGCACAGGAAGAAGGCGCTTCGCCCTCTTCCTGTTTTTGTTATCTTGCAAATTTTGTAACAACGTCTGTCACGCCGGGGCGGCTTGTGGCCGGAAACCCAGGAAAACCACCATATATCGCTATTTACAACCTTTGCAAATAATTGTACAATGAAATTCCACAAGAGGGAAGATTTTGTCCTCTTCGTTCGTATTATGATCGTAACCACCCCGGGCAAACGGAAAATCGGAGGGATAAGCAGATGAAACGTTTCCTTGCGGTTCTTTTGGTCGCGGTAATGCTGATGAGCATCCTGCCTGCGACCTCCATGGCGGCGTCCTATGCCACCGTCGTCGGCGGCTGGCTCAGACTGCGCTCCGCCCCCAATTTTAACGCAACCACCATCACCAGTTATTACACTGGCACCCAGGTGCAGATCATCAGTTCCAGCGGCGGCTGGTACAAGGTTCAGACGCCCGACGGCCGTATCGGCTATATGTACGGCGATTACCTGCGCGTGGGCGGTTCCATTCCCAGCGAAGGCACCGCTTACGTCACCAGCTACAACGGCTATGGCGTGCGCCTGCGCACCGGCCCCGGCACGGGCTACCGCATCATTCGCACCTATGCGGTCGGCACGCCGGTCACGGTGCTGGAGCGCGGCACCTACTGGTCCCGCATCAGCATCGGCGGCACCGTGGGCTATATGATGAGCCAGTTCCTGCACTTTGGCAGCGATTATCCTGATGACGGCAACGTGCTATGCTACGCTACCATCTGGAGCAGCAACGGCTATGGCGTGCGCCTGCGCACCGGCCCCAGCAAGAGCTATTCCAAGATCGGCGTCTACAGCGTGGGCACCAAGGTGGCCGTGCTACAGAAGGGCGCGGTGTGGGATCGCATCCGCGTGGGCAGCCGCGTGGGCTGGATGATGAATGAGTTCCTCATCTACCACGAGAACAACGAGGTTACCAGCGTCACCCTCAACAACTATATGCCCGTGGTGGGCAGCGTGCTGAGCATGCAGGCTGTGGCGCCCAGCACCGCCACCGTCAGCTATGAATGGCTGGTGGGCGGCGTGCTCAAGAGCACCAACACCACCTACACCGTCGATGCCAACGACGTGGGCAAGACCATCCAGCTGCGCGTAACGGGCACCGGCTCCTACAAGGGCACCGTCACCAGCGCGGCGACCAACGCCGTGGTCAGCAACACCGTGCTGACGGGCGTGACGCTCAACACCATCGCGCCTGTCGTGGGCGACGTGATGACCGCCACCCTCAACCCGGCCGGAGCCAGCGTAATCTACGCCTGGAAGGTGGGCGGCTATCAGGTGAGCAACGCGGCCACCTACACCGTCACCGCCAATGACGTCGGCAAGCAGATCGAATTGATCGTCACCGGCACAGGCGTATACAGCGGCACCAAGAGCAGCGGTTTGACCGCCGCCGTGAGCGCCTCCAGGGCGATCGCCGACGTCGTCATCCGCAACGACAGCAATCCCACCGTGGGCGCCGCGCCTTCCGTGGGCGACAAGCTGACCGCCGTGCCCAGCCCGGCGCAGGCCACCGTGACCTATCAGTGGAACCGTGACGGCGCGGCCATCTCCGGCGCGACTGCCGCCAGCTACACCGTGGCCGCCGAGGATCAGGGGCACAAGCTGAGCGTCACCGTGACGGGCACCGGCTCCTACACCGGCACCGACACCTCCAGCGAGATGGCAACCGTCGTGGTCAAGGCCCCCGTGCTCGGGCTGATCGTACCCACGTTTGCCGAGGTCGTAGCGGGCTATGAACAGCCCGCCGCAGCGGCCCTGACCATCACCAACACCGGCAGCGCCGGCGCCACCATCACCGGTGTCGCCTCCAGCGATCCAGACCGGTTTATCATCAGCACCAACGGCAGCTCGCAGATTGCCGCCGGCGCCACGGATACCTCGTGGACCATCCAGCCCGCGGCGGGCCTCGCAGCCGGCACCTATGGAGCGACCGTCACCGTAACCTATGACGGCGGCAAGACCGTCTCCTCCACCGTGTCCTTCGTGGTAAAGGAATCTGCTCCCGCGCCTGTCTCCGAGCTGGTCATTGGCAACCTGGTCTTTGATCCGATGCAGGAGGGCTATCAGCCGGTGCCCGAAAAGGCCTTCACCGTCACCAACACCGGCGCGGCCGACGTAAACGTCACCAGCGCCACGCTCTCCGGCAAGAATCCTACGAGCTTCACCCTGGGCGGCGGTGCAACGACCATCAAGGCCGGCGCGACGGACAGCACCACCTATACCGTGATTCCCGTGCTCGGGCAGCAGGCGGGCACCTATAGCGCGACGCTGGTTCTGACCTATGACAACGGCAAGACCGCGCAGGCGGACGTGACCTTCACCGTTTCCGCCACCGCCGGCACTCCCAGCCTGACCGTGGGCAACGTGGACTTTGGCTCCGTGGCCGAGGGCAGCACGCCCGGCGCCGCCGCCATCTCCATTGAGAACACGGGCGACGTGACCGCCACCATTACCGATGTCAGCGTCGACTCGCAGAACTTTACCGTCAACACCACCGGCAGCACGAATATTGCCGCCGACGCGACCGATACCACCTGGACCGTCCAGCCCGTCGCAGGGCTCCCCGCCGGGACCTATACCGGCCAGATCACCGTCACCTATAACGGCGCCGCTCCCGCGACCGCACAGGTCACTCTGACCGTAAGCGGAGGCAGCGCGCCTGCCGAGGCAACCCTGTCGGTGGATGGCGCGACCGTGACGCAGACGGTCGGTGAGCTGGAGAACATCCCGATCACCATTCGGAACACCTCCGCCTTCGATGCCGCCATCAGGCAAGTGGCCATCAACGATACCAATAATTACTTTACCGTCAACGGAGATGGTTCCAGCAAGATCCCCGCCAACCAGAGCGACGCATCCTCCTGGTATGTCACTCCCAAGGCTAATCTGGTCGAGGGTACCTACTCTACCAAAGTAACCGTGACCTACAACAGCGGCGCAGGCACCTCAGACCACACCGCGGAAGCGACCATAACGCTCAACGTCTCCGGCTCCGCTCCCGCTCCCCAGGCTCTGAGCGTCACGCTCTCGTTTGAAGAAGGCTCAGAGAACATGACCGTTGGTCAGAGAATCAAGCTCACCGCGAACGCCACGGGTGGCGACGGAAGCTACCAGTATAGCTGGGACGGTGGCGGCACATATGTCGATGCCAGCACATGGAGCTATGAGCTGGTCGACGGCGACGCGGCAAAGAGTCCCTTGAGCCTCTGGGTGATCGTCCAGGATGGCAGCGGCGCCACTGCTACAAGCAACTCCATTACGATTTCTGTGACCAATCCCAGCGCCTCTACCTTAGACCTGCTCCCCAGCGACAATAATATGGACACACTCCAGGAAGAGCCGGCCGTTTCCCAGACGCAGACCTACACCGAGCCCGTGCAGGAAACCTACACCGAGCCTGTGCAGGAAACCTACACCGAGCCTGCGCCGGAACCTGCGGCGGAGCCTGAATCTCAGGCTCCCGCCGCGGTCGTGCTGACCATTCAGTCGAAGAGTTCCGTTACCAAGGGCAAGACCCTACAGCTGACTGCTCTGATGAACGATCAGGCCATCGTGTATGATAGTAACAACGATGAGGCCTACCCCATTCTGTGGACGTTGTCCGGCGCCAAGTCAAAGGGAACCAGTATCAGCGCCAGCGGCCTCCTGACCGTCGCTGCGGATGAAACCGCTACTTCCCTGACGGTGACGGCTACGCTGAAGTCGGACCAGAACAACTTCTCCACCGTAAACCTGAAGGTCAAGGAAGCGCAAACGACTGAAACGGCCAATACCACCACTGAAACCGTGGTCAATGATGATGGCACGAACGATGCCGGTATGGAGCTTCTCGACACCTTGCTCAACCCGTAACACAAACCCGCGGCGTCCGGTTCATCCGGACGCCGCATTTGCGTGCCGGAATCGACCTCGCGGGTTTTTCCGGCATCATGAAGGGGCCGCAACGAGGCGGCCCCTTTCCTTATTCAGCTCTGCGTTTATACCGTGTGCTTGCCCATCGTGCTGCGGATTCGGGAGGACACGGGCGGCGCGACCTCCTCCTCCGGAGGCTCGTTGGGCTCGTAGGCGATGCCGTCCAGCACCACCTTGCGAGACGCTGGCGGTGCGGGGGCTGTAGGCTCCGGGGCAGGCTTTTCCGATTTGACAGCGATGGTTGAGCGAATCATTACACGCGAGCCGCTCTGGCTGGGCGTGCCAGCCTCGGTATGGGCAGGTACGGCCGACGGCGCGGGCGGGACGGGAACAGAGGGAGCTGTGTCCATCCCCGAAACGGCAAATGATGTAGACGCTGCCGTCGGCTCCTGCACGGCCTGTGCCACGGAGGGAGGCTCCACAGCAGGCGGCGCTGACGACTCCGGCGTGGATGACCGCTCCCCCACAGACGGTGTTGCAAAGAAAGGCTCTGCATCAGCAGGCTCCGCCACGGGGGGCGGCGCAGGCGGCTCTGCAAAGGGCCGGGCATAGGGCGAGGGTTCATCCTCGGCATTGGAGGGCGGCAGAATGGGCGGCGGCGTGTAGGCCGTCGGCACCGCCGGAGACGGTGTACGGGGGGGAAGGTCCTCATAAATCGCCCCCGCAAAGGGGTTGGTTCTCGCTTCCCGCGGCTTCCATGCCGACCAGTCGGCATCCTCCTCCGGCCATACGGGTTTGGCTGCGGGCGCAGACGCCGGGCGGCTGTAAGGCGAGGGCGCCCTGCGGCGGGCGGGGCGGCGGCGCGAACGGCGGAGCAGAATGCCCATCCCCACCGCCATCATTGCGATGCCGCACAGCAGCACCCCATAGCAATGATGCAGCGCATAGGTCATCGCTCCATTGACGGCGCTGACGATAAGATTCCCCGATGGCATTTCAAACGAAGACAGCACCAGCTGCAACTGGTCGTTCTGAACCATGGGCAACACCGTCGCCAAGATTCCTACAAACGTAACCGCACAGCCAATGCCAAACAGCGCACCGCCGATGGTCCTGCGTACCTTCATCGCCCTGATCCTTTCATCGTCAAGCATCTTATTCAGAAAATATTTCGTGCTCCGTCGCCGCTTTTCCTTCCCATTCGGCAGGAAAATACGGGCTGACGCAGAATCCTTTTGAGAGAAGAACGCTTTTTTGAGGGAGGCTCGATCGGTTTGGAAGGGTATAAACTGACCTACCATGTCGATATGGTCTTTTGCATCGACGCCACAGGCAGCATGCGCCACGTGCTGGATCTGGTGAAGCAAAATGCGCTCAACCTCTACCGCGACATCGTGGCGGAAATGGAAAAGAAGCACAAGGTGATCGACCAGCTGCGCGTGCGGGTAATCGCCTTCCGCGATTACGTGGCCGACGGGGATGACGCCATGCTCAGCAGCGACTTTTTTATCCTGCCGGATCAGGCGCAGATGTTGTACGACTGCGTCAACGGCATCACCGCCAAGGGCGGCGGCGACATCCCGGAGGATGGTCTGGAGGCGCTGGCCTACGCTATCCGCAGCGACTGGACGCGCGAGGGCGTGAAGAAGCGCCATATCATCGTCATGTGGTCAGATGCGCCCACGCACGACCTGGGCCATGGAAAAATTGCGCCCTGGTATCCGGAGGGCATGGCCAAGGATTTTGACGAGCTGAGCCTGTGGTGGGAGGACGAGCAGCTGGGCGGCGGCATGGACGAAAACGCCAAGCGCCTGCTGATCTTTGCGCCGGATGCGCCCTCCTGGAACCGCATCTCCTCTGAATGGGGGCAGGTCATCCACGTGCAAACGGTCAGCGAGGGGCTGCTGGATGTGGAATACCGGCAGGTGCTGGACGCCGTTTGCAACACCATTTGACGCGGAAGGGAGCGCCGCCCGTGTCCCAGCGCCTGCTTAGCGCCCAATATGCTGTTCTGCCCGGCTCCGGGGAGGACAGCTTTTGCATGCGCGCCACCGCCCAGGGCGCGCTTTTGTGCGTGGCGGACGGATGCGGCGGGCTTGGCAGCCGCCGCTATGAATCCCTTGGCGATCACACCGGTGCGTTTGCCGGGTCGCGGCTGGCCACGCACGCCCTCTCCGCATGGGCGGGTGAGCGTCCGCCCATGCCTGCTTCCAAAGAGGAGAGCGAGCTGCTGTGCCGCGAGCTGTCAGGCGAGCTGGAAAGCCTGTTTTGCAGCTTCGCCCAGAAGCATTGCCCCGCCGGTTCGCGCATCGTGGGCAGCATGCAGCGAAGCCTGCCCACCACGCTATGCGCGGCTATCTCCTCCGATCTTTCCTTTGCCAGCGACCTGTGCTTTCTCTGGGCAGGCGACAGCCGGGGCTATGTGCTGGACGCAACCGGGCTGCACCAATGCACCCGCGATCACCTGCGCGGGGACCCGGACCCCTTCGAAAGCCTGTACCGTGACCGTCCCCTGAGCGCGCTGGTCAGCGCCGACGCGCCCGTAGCGGTGAGCCTTCGCCGCCTGCGCGTGCGCAAGCCCTGCGTGCTGGTCGTAGCGACCGACGGGGCCTTCGGCTGCCTGCCCACGCCTATGGAGTTTGAAATGCTGCTGCTCGATACCCTGCGCGCCAGCGCCGACTGGGACAGCTGGGAGCGGCGGCTGCTGAACCAGCTGAAAAAAGCCGCGCACGACGACGCGACGGTGCTCCTGGCCCCGATTGGGTTTGAAGGCATCGACGCGGCGCGGGAGGCGTTCGCGGCCCGGCGCGCGCTTTTACAGAAACGCTTCATAACCCCCGTGCGCAGGAAGCGGCGGAATGTGGACTTTGCGCGGGGAAAATGGCAGGAATACCGCACGGAGTATGACTGGACGGAGGGGGGACGGGATGAGCGCTTTGATTGGCGGATATAGACCGCTCACGCCTCTGCGGACCGTGGGCAGCGGCAGCGCCCGCTGGTGCATCGCCGCGCGCGGGCTGGAAAAGTATTTTCTCAAGCAGTTCCTCTCCCCCGTCTATCCGGCAGACCCCGCAACGCCGCTGGGCCGCCGCCAGCGCGAGCGCTGCGAGGTTTTCGAGGGGCAGAAGCAACGGCTCTATGCCGCGCTTTCCTGTGTGATTGGGGATACGCTGGTGCCCGTGCTGGATTTCTTCCGCTTTGAGCGGCGTTACTATGCCGCCAGCGAGGCGGTGTTCCCCTCCGACCTGACCGCGGACGACGCATCGGCGCTGGATGAGCGCGCCAGGCGACAGATCCTTTCCGACCTGGCGCTGTGCCTGCAGCGCCTGCACACGCAGGGCGTGGTGCACGCGGACCTCAAGCCCGACCATGTGCTTTTGCTCAAACGGCCGACCGGCTACCGCATTCGCCTGATCGACCTGGACAGCGGCTTTCTCAAGGATGATCCGCCGCAGAATCAGAGCGACCTGGAGGGCGACCCCGTCTACCTTTCGCCCGAGGCGTTCCTGCGCATGGCCGGGCAGGATGCGCCTCTGGGACCGAAGCTGGATACCTTCGCCTTCGGCGCGCTGATTCACCGCGTATGGACGGGTGAGCTGCCCTCCTTTGACCATCAGAAATACACGTATCTCTATGAAGCGGCCCTCGCCGGGGGAGATATCGCCCTCTCCTCCGGGCTTCCCGCCGAGCTGCGGGATGCGGTGCTCCGTATGCTGGACCCAAAGCCGGAGAATCGCCCGGAAGACGGCGAGCTGACCAACCTGCTGGCCGTAGCTCCGGAGGACAGCCATCAGGAAGAGGCGCGGCCTGTCAACGGCTTAAGCCGCTTCATGAAGCCCACGCCCTAGCAGAAAGGCGCTTCCCTAAGTTCTCGGAAAACGCCTTTTGTTTTTTGTCTGTCAGGAATGGATGGCCCGGCCCTCCAGCGCGTCCAGCGCCTCGCCCACCGCCTCGAGGAAAGTGGGATGCGGCCGCACGGCGCGCATGAGCTGCGCGGCGGTCAGGCCGTTGGCAATGGCCACAGTGAAGGAGTCGATCATGTCGGTGGCGCGCTCGCACATGAGCTGCGCGCCCAGCACGCGGCCGTCCTGCGCGTCCGCCACAACCTTGATGAAGCCGCGTTGACCGCCTGCGATCAGCGTGCGGCCGTTCGCGCCCATGAGGGCCTTGCCCACCTTGGCTTCGATGCCCCGCTGCTGGCAGTCCGCTTGGGTGAGTCCTACGCAGGCGATTTCGGGCGAAACGTACACGCATGCGGGAATCGCGTCAAGGCACAGCGGCGCCTCCTCCCCCGCCAGCGCATGCACGACCGAAAGCCCCTGTGCCGAGGCAGCATGCGCCAGCATCATCCCGCCAATGGCGTCGCCGATGGCATAGACGCCCGGCAGGCTGGTTTCAAAGCGCTCGTTCACACGGATAAAGCCGCGCTCCATCTCCAGCGCCACGCCCGGCGCGCACAGACCGTCGGTGTTGGGCCGGCGGCCCACGGCGGCCAGCACGGCAGACGCAGTAAGCGTCTCACCGCCGTCCAGCTCCATCTCGACGCCTTCGCTGCCTTCCGCGATGCGCCGCGCCAGGACGCGCATATGCACGGCCAGTCCCTGACGCTTGAAGATCATTTGCAGGTTCTGGGAGATCTCGCGGTCCATCTGCGGAAGCAAGCGCTCCTGCGCCTCCACGATGGTCACCTTCGTGCCGGTTGCGGCATAGAAGGCCGCCATCTCCACGCCGATCACCCCGCCGCCCAGAATGAGCAGGCTGTCGAGCGGCCGCGGCTCCCGCAGCAGGTCGTCCGAGGTCAGGGCCAGACCGATGCCCTCCACCGGCGGCAGTGCGGGGCGCGAGCCGGGGGCCAACAGCAGCTTTTCACCCGTGACCGCCTGCCCGCCCACCTCGATGGTATGGGCGCCGGTGAGCACGCCCGTGCCGCGGTACACCGTCACGCGGCGCTTTTTGAGCAGCCCTTCCACGCCCTGACGAAGCGTGGACACCACCTGCTCCTTGCGCGCGCCGAGGGCGGCGAAGTCCGCGCCGGGGCCTGCGTCGTGCAGGAGCGTCTTGGTGGGGATGCAGCCGCGGTTGAGACACGTGCCCCCCACCGCGTCCCGCTCGATCAGGCCCACGTTCAGGCCCAGCTGCGCGGCGCGGATGGCTGCTTCATAGCCGCCGGGGCCCGCGCCCAGAATCAAGAGTTGATGGTCCATGCGTTCCTCCCGTCCGCGCGGCGTTCACAGCTCCATGAGCAGGTCCAGCACGCCGCGCCTCATGTCCTCGCCGCCCCAGCCCGCAAGCGCCTTCGCAAAGGCCGCGCCGTCCACGGTGCAGCCCGTCAGCCGTCCGGGCAGGCAGACGATCTCACGCTCCTCCATCGCGTCTGAATACGCGCGGCAGTCCGATATGCGGCCCGCGTGCACATTCAGCGCAAGTTCAAGCCCGCCCCACGCGAAGCGGCGCTGAAGCGAAAGGGAAAAGGGAAAGTTCTCCCCATTCAGATAATTTTCGGAGGATATTCGCCGTTCAATCTCCCTTATTGCGTTAAAATCAAGGCGATCTTCGTCAAACATCTCCACTTTTTCATCATACGTCGTTTGAAAGGTCTCCGCCATGGCGCGTCTCGCCGCATCGACGGTCGCGCCGGGCGCAGCTTCCCGCAGGTTGCACACGCGGTTTCGCACCGAGGCCACGCCCCGCGCCGCCAGCTTTTCCGGGGACACGTTGAGGTAGCGCCCCAGTGCTTCGAGGTCGGAATCCACCAGGAGCGTGCCGTGGTGATACCAGGTTTCCCCCCTGCGGTAGTAGGCGTTGCCGGAAAACTTGCGGCCACCGACGAGGATATCGTTTCGTCCGGAGGCCTCGGCGGGCGCGCCCAAAAGACGCGCCGCTTCGAGGATCACGCGCGTCTGGCGCGCGAGGTCATAGACCCCCTTGGGCACGATAAAGGTGAAGTTCAGGTTTCCCAGGTCATGATACACCGCCCCGCCCCCGGAGAGACGGCGGGCCAGATGCCCGCCGTCCGCCCGCAGGCGCGAGAGATTCACCTCCCGCAGCGCGTTCTGGTTCCGGCCGATGACCACCGTATGGTCGTTCTGCCACAGATAGAGCAGCGCTTCATCCGAGCGCAAGCAGGAGAGCAGGTGCTCCTCCAGCGCAAGGTTGCGGTAAGGGTTGGTGCATGGGGTTTCAAGCAGTCGGAGCTTCATACTTGACAATGGGGCTTCGCGCCGCGGTCACCTCGTCCAGACGGCGCACATAGGTCGTCAGCGGGCGGCTGTGCATGTCCGCCGGGTTTTCGGTCGCCTCGGCCAGCACCTTGAGGTAGCTTTCGGCGGCGGCCTCCAGCGACTCCTTGCTCTCTGTCTCCGTCGGCTCCACCATCAGCGCCTCGTGCACGATCAGCGGGAAGTACATCGTGGGCGGGTGCATGCCATGGTCCAACAGCGCCTTGGCCACATCCAGCGCGGACACGTCCTTTTCGTGCTTGAGTTTCTCCAGCGTGATGACGAACTCGTGCATGCAGGTGTGGTCATACGCCATGGGATAGCCGCCGTCGCGCAACAGATGCATCAGATAGTTGGCATTGAGCACGGCCTGCGCGGCTGCCTCGCGGATACCCTCGCCGCCGAGCGTGTCCAGATAAGCCAGCGCCTTGACCACCACGAGGAAGTTGCCGTGGAAGGCGCGCACCTGGCAGGGGGCCTCGCCGCCCGTGGCCAGCGCGCTGCCGGGCAGGAAGCCCGCCAAAAACTTCTTGCAGCCCACGGGGCCGGAGCCCGGACCGCCGCCGCCGTGCGGGGTGGCGAAGGTCTTGTGCAGGTTCAGATGCACCACGTCAAAGCCCATATCGCCGGGACGCGCCCAGCCCATGACGGCGTTGAGGTTCGCGCCGTCGTAGTAGCACAGGCCGCCCGCCTCATGCACGATGCGCGTGATTTCCAGAATGTTGGGATCGAACAGGCCCACGGTGTTGGGGTTGGTCAGCATCAGCGCGGCCGTATCGGGTCCCGCGGCCTCGCGCAGCTTTTCCAGATCCACCAGCCCGTTTGCGTCGCTGGGGATGCTCACGACCTGATACCCGCACATGGCCGCGCTGGCGGGGTTGGTGCCATGCGCCGAGTCGGGCACGAGCACCTTGGTGCGGTTCTTATCGCCCCGGCACTCATGATACGCCTTGATGAGCAGCAGGCCCATGTACTCGCCGTGTGCGCCGGCGGCGGGCTGGAAGGTCATCCGGTCCATGCCGGTGATGGCGGTCAGGCGCTCCTCGGCCTGACGCAGCACCTCGCGGCAGCCGCGGGAGGTCGTCTCGGACTGGAGCGGATGCACGCCGGTGAAGCCCGGCAGGGCCGCCGCGTCCTCGTCGATGCGGGGGTTGTATTTCATGGTGCAGCTGCCGAGGGGATAGAAGCCCTTGTTCACGCCGTGCACCTGCTGGGCCAGCGCCTCATAGTGGCGGGCCAGCTCGCTTTCGGTCAGCTCCGGCAGATCCAGCGCGGACGTTCGCGCCAGCTCCTCCGGCAGCGCCGCGGCGGGCACGTCCGAGGCGGGCAGGAAATGGCTTCTGTGTCCCGGATGGGACTGTTCAAAAATCAGCTTCACAGGTTCGTCACCTCCCGGATCACGGCCACGGCCTCATCCAGCCGCTTGCGCTCGGCCTTTTCGGTCACGCACCATAGCACGCGGCCGTCGCCCAGAGGCTGGCCGCCGAGGATGTCGCGCTCCTCCAGCGCCACCAGCATCTTCTCCGGGCCGCCGGGGCACTCCGTGGCGAACTCATGGAAGAACGGGCCCTTCTCGCGGCGGGGCAGGCCGATGGCGGCCAGCCTTTCAGCGAAATAGTGGGCCTTGTCATAGCACTGGCGGGCCACCTCGCGCAGGCCCTCCGGCCCCACCGCGCCCAGATAGCACGCCGCCGTGAGCGCGCACAGCGCCTGATTGGAGCAGATGTTGCTGCCCGCCTTCTCGCGGCGGATGTGTTGCTCGCGGGCCTGAAGGGTGAGCACGAAGGCGCGCTTTCCGTCCACATCGGTGGTCTGGCCCACGATGCGGCCGGGGAGCTTGCGCATCAGCGCGGCGCGCGCAGCCATGAAGCCCACATACGGCCCGCCGTAGCTCAACGGCATGCCCAGGGGCTGTCCGTCGCCCACGCACACGTCGGCCCCCGCCTCGCCGGGGGTCTTGAAGAGGGCCAGCGCCATGGGATTGGCGCCCACGATGAGCTTCGCGCCCGCCGAGTGGCAGATTTCCGCCGCGGCGCTCACGTCCTCCAGGCCGCCCAGGAAATTGGGCGAAGCCAGGTACACGCCGCTCACCTGATCGTCCAGCGCGCCGCGCAGGGCGTCCAGATCCGTCACGCCGTCCTTTTCGGGGATGAGCCGCATCTCGTGGTTGGAGCCCCAGCAATAGGTGCGGATGGTGGCGATCACGTCCGGATGCGCGCAGGCCGACACCAGCGTCACCGTGCGGCGGCGCTCCCGCACCATGGCGCACGCCTCCGCCGCCGCGCTCGCGCCGTCATAGACCGAGGCGTTGGCCACATCCATGCCGGTGAGGCGGCAGATCATGGTCTGATATTCAAAGATGGACTGGAGCAGGCCCTGGCTGATCTCGGCCTGATAGGGCGTATAGGCGGTCAAAAACGCCTCCTTGGCCGGGATGGCGCGCACAACGGCGGGGATGTAATGGTCATAGGCTCCCGCGCCGCGCAGGACCGTGCTGAACACGCGGTTTTGCTCTGCGAGCCGCTCCATGTGGCGGCGGACCTCCAGTTCCGAAAAGCCGCCGGTGAACACAGGCGGCTCCTTGAGAAGCACGCCCTCCGGCACATCGGCATAGAGCGCCTCCACCGAAGGCAGGCCGACGCGCTCCAGCATCGCGCGCCGCTCCTCCGGGGTGACGGGTACGTAGCTGCCCATCAAATCAGCCCTCCTTCGGCATGGCCTCGTATTCCGCAGCGGACAGGGTTTCGACGGTACCGGTCACGTTCTCCACGCGGATGAACCACGCGCCGTAGGGGTCCTGGTTGATGCTTTCGGGCGCGTCGAGCAGGGCCTCGTTGATCTCGCAGACGGTGCCGGTGACAGGGCTGTACACGTCGCTCACGGCCTTGACGGACTCCACGTCCGCGAACGCCTCGCCCGCCGTGACCGTGTCTCCCACCTGGGGCAGGTTCACAAACACCAGATCGCCCAGCTCCTGCTGTGCAAAGTCCGACAGGCCGACGGTGACGACGCCGTTTTCTTCCTTGATCCACTCATGGGTTTTGGTGTAACGGAGATCCGCGGGAATGTTCATGACAGGTTCCTCCTTACGAAAAGCTTATTTCTTGCGCTGATAGAAGGGCAGGGGGATGAATTTCGCCTCGATGCGGCGGCCGCGCACGTCTACGGTGAGCGCGCCGTCCTCCGCCGGACCGTCGATGAGCGCCATGGCCACGGCCTTGCCCAGATAGGGGCAGTGCGTGCCGGAGGTGGTGACGCCGATCTTCTTTCCATTCAGGTACACGTCGCAGTGCTCGCGCGCGATGCCGCGGCCGGTGATCTCGATGCCGACGCGGCGGCGCGCAGGCTGCTCATTGCCCGCCAACGCGGCCTTGCCGATGAAGTCGTCCTTGTGCATCTTGACCGCCCAGCCAAGGCCCGTTTCAAAGGGGGTAACGGCATCGTCCATCTCATGGCCGTAGAGGGGCATGGCGGCCTCCAGCCGCAGCGTGTCGCGCGCGCCCAGGCCGCAGGGAATCAGCCCGTCGTCCTTCCCCGCCTCCAGGAGCGCGTTCCACAGGGCGGGCGCGTCGGCATTGGCGCAGTAGAGCTCGAAGCCGTCCTCGCCGGTGTAGCCTGTGCGCGAGACGAGGCACTTGACCCCCGCCACCGTCATCTCCGGGATGAACGTATAGTAGCCCGTGGGCGGCTCCTGATCGCAGACCTTGGCAAAGACGGCCCCGGCCTTGGGGCCTTGCAGGGCGAGCTGGGCCACGTCGTCGCTCATGTCGGTCAGCTCGCAGTCGCCAAAGAGGTTTTCGCGCATCCAGCTTACGTCCTTGTGGCGGTTGGCCGCGTTGACCACCACCCAGTATGCATCCTGGGAAAAGCGGTAGACGATCAGATCATCCACCACGCCGCCCTTGGGATTGCACATCACGCTATAGCGCACCTTGCCGTCGCGCATGGTGGAAAAGTCATTGGTGAGCAGCTTCTGGAGATTGGCCAGCGCGTCGGGTCCCTTGTAGAGCACCTCGCCCATATGGCTCACGTCGAACAGGCCGCAGGCCTGACGCACGGCCATGTGCTCGCGGATGACACCCGTGGGATACTGCACCGGCAGCACGTAGCCCGCAAAGGGCACCATGCGCCCTTCCAGCGCCACGTGGCAGTCATACAGCGGCGTCTTGAGCTCCATTGTCATTCCCCCTTCTGAATTTGTGAAAAAACCGTCAACCAAGAAAAACAGAGCGCGGCTTTCCGCCGCCTCTGTCCTGTGACCTGAAAGATTCTCCCGCGGGAGGCGGGATTGCTTCTTCGGTGGTGCGCAACGCTTTCCAGAGCTTCGTCGGGGCACGGTCTTTTTGCCTGAGAGTTTCGCCCCTTCGGCGCCGGCATGCCGGTCTCTCCCGTGCCCTTCATCCGAGGTCAATATGGCTTTGTTTGATTGTATTGTACCGAAAACGGGCGGATTTGTCAATGAAAAAGGGAGCTCAACGCCCGGCGTTCAGCTCCCGCATCAGGGCCAGCAGATGGACAAGAGCGCTCTCGTCAAGGCGTTTGGCCTCGTCCATCAGCTCGCGCAGGCGCACGGGGCAGGCGTTGCCCTCGTCGAAGAATTCCTGCGGCGTGACGCCCAGATATTCGCAGATGTAGAAGAAGGACTGCATGGAGGGTAGCGCCTTGCGGTTTTCGATGGAGTTGATGTAATTCGCTGCCTGACCCAAAGAAAGCGACATATCTCTGGCTGACACATTCTTTTGCAGCCTAAGTTGTGCAATTCTTTCTGGGACAAAAACCTCATACTCCATCTTATCTCACCTGCCATAGAATAGATTTTAGCTGATGCAGGGAGATTATTCATTCAATTGTACCTTACTTTTTATCTTGACTTTGTAGAAATAATCTTCTACAATTGAACATGTAAAAGAATGATTCTATTAGGAGAAATGCTTTATGTCCAAAACCTGCTGCGTCACCGGCCACCGTGACCTCCCCGCCGGCAAGCTGTCCGAAATCACCACAGCGCTGTCTGCCGAGATTGACCGGGCCATCGCAGAGGGCTTTGACTCCTTTTTCAGCGGCTTTGCCGAGGGCGTCGATCTTCTGTTTGCACAGCTGGTGGTCCAAAAGAGCAGCGATCATCCCGGCCTTCGCCTCCTGGCCGCCATCCCCTTCCGACAGCGCTTCGAGCGCCTCGCATCCGTCCCCGAAACCGCCGCTTTGCTTGACGCCTGCGCCGAGGTCCACGTCGTCAGCGAAACCTACCACGACAGCGTCTACCGCGACCGCAACCGCTTCATGGTGGACCGCTCCCAGCTCGTGATCGCGGTCTATGACGGGCGCGCCGGCGGCGGTACCGCCCGCACGCTGGCATACGCCCGGAAAATGGGCTGCAAGGCGCGCGTGCTGTTCTTCAAATAACGCAAAACCCCCGCCTCTCCCATGGGAAAGGCGGGGGAAAGTTTTTGCTTTTTTCATGGCAGCCCTTCACTTGGCGCGAACGGCTTCAGCCGCTTCTCAGCCCAGCTCCGCGAAGTACTTGATGGTGCGGACCATCTGGCTGGTGTAGCTGTTCTCGTTGTCGTACCAGGACACGACCTGCACCTGATAGGTGTCGTCGTCGATCTTGGCGACCATGGTCTGGGTGGCATCAAACAGAGAGCCGTACTTCATGCCGATCACGTCGGAGGAAACGATGGCTTCCTCGTTGTAGCCGTAAGAGGCGGAAGCGGCGGCCTTCATGGCGGCGTTGATGGAATCCTTGGTCACGTCCTTGCCCTTGACAACCGCCACCAGGATGGTGGTGGAGCCGGTGCAGACGGGCACGCGCTGGGCGGAGCCGATCAGCTTGCCGTTGAGCTCGGGGATGACCAGGCCGATCGCCTTGGCAGCGCCGGTGGAGTTGGGAACGATGTTCTGCGCGCCAGCGCGGGCACGGCGAAGGTCGCCCTTGCGGTGCGGGCCGTCCAGGATCATCTGGTCGCCGGTGTAGGCATGCACGGTGGTCATGATGCCGCTCTGGATGGGATAGGCGTCGTTGAGCGCCTTGGCCATGGGAGCGAGGCAGTTGGTGGTGCAGGAAGCGGCGGAAATGATCTTGTCTTCCTTGGTCAGCGTGTTCTCGTTGACGGAGTACACGATGGTGGGCAGATCATTGCCAGCGGGCGCAGAGATGACGACCTTCTTGGCGCCGGCGTTGATGTGGGCCTGGCTCTTTTCCTTGCTGCAATAGAAGCCGGTGCACTCCAGCACGACGTCCACGTCCAGCTTGCCCCAGGGGCAGTTGGCGGCGTCCTTCTCGGCGTAGATCTTGATTTCCTTTCCATCGACGATGATGGAATCCTCGGTGGCTTCGACCGTATGCTTGTTTTCCCCGATATGACCGCAGTAGGAGCCCTGAGCGGTGTCATACTTGAGAAGATGGGCAAGCATCTTCGGGCTGGTCAGGTCGTTGATGGCGACCACTTCATAACCCTCGGCACCGAACATCTGACGGAAAGCCAGGCGACCGATGCGGCCGAAGCCGTTAATAGCTACTTTCACCATTGGCGGGTACCTCCTAAAACATTGTTGTTCCCAAGAAGTATTTTACCAAAAATGCGCTATGTTTTGCAAGGGGTAAGGCAAGCTTTGTGAAAATAAATGCAATATGATCACAAGAGCAGCAGCCCCGTACCGGCCGCCAGGAGCGCAAAACCCGCCAGCGCGCGGCGCGAGAGGCGCTCGCCAAGGAACACGCGGCTAAAGACGATGGTCACCACCACGCTGAGCTTGTCCAGCGGCACCACCACGCTGGCCGGCCCCTCCTGCAGGGCGCGGTAATAGCACAGCCAGCTAAGTCCCGTCGCCACGCCGGAGAGCAAAATGAAGGCAAGGTCTCTCCGTCCAACAGCGCGCACCTCGCGCTGCCGTCCGGTAACAAATACCATCACCCAGGCCATGACCAGCACCACCACGGTGCGAAGCGCGGTGCCCAGGTCGCTGGGCACGTTTTCGATGCCCACCTTGCCCAGAATGGCGGTCAGCGCGGCGAACACCGCCGAAAGCGCCGCATACAGCAGCCACCTGCGGCCACGCGGGGCGGCGGGGGCGGCTTCGGGCCGGCGCTCGATCATCAGAAGCGTACCGGCCATAATGCCGGCCATCGCAGCGGCTTTCAGCCATGTGATGGGTTCTCCCAGCAGAAGCCACGCCAGGAGCATCGTCAGCACCGTGGAGTTCTTGTCCACCGGCGTAACCTGGTTGACCGTGCCCAGCTTCAGCGCGTGGAAGTAACACAGCCAGGACGCGCCCGTGCACAGCCCCGACAGCGCCAGAAACAGGTACGTCCTTCCCGAGAGCTGGCCCAGCTGCGTCTGCAAGCCCTGCGCAAACACCAGCAGCCACGCAAACGCCAGCACCAGCGTGGTCCGAATGGCCGTCGCCACGGTAGAGTCCGTATCCCGCACGCCCATCTTGCTCAATATGGCCGTCGCACCTGCGAACAGGGCAGAGAGCAGCGCCATCATCACCCACATCGGTATTTCCCCGTCCTTCCGCCGTGCGCGGCAGGGAGCGACGCCCCTGCCGTCGAATTTTGTTACAATCTTTATAACCAAAGGAAGTGCCCTATGAAACCGGCAATTTTGGCTAAACGCCTCACGCCCCTTCTGCCTGTGCTGCAATGTCCCAAATGCGATGGCGCGTTGACCCTGACGGAGCAGAGCCTGATATGCGAAAGCGGGCATTGCTATGACTTGAGCCGCCGGGGCTATGTCAACCTCGCGCCCGACCACCGGCAGAGCGGGGACAAATATGACGTGGCGCTCTTTGAAAGCCGCGGGCGGGTGTTTGCGGGCGGCTTTTACGCGCCCGTGCGGGACGCGCTGTGCGCGTTGCTCGACGGCCGCTCCGAGTCCTTCACGCTGGTGGACGCGGGCTGCGGCGAAGGGTATTATGCCCGCGCCGTGCAGGCGCGCTTTCCCGACGCCCGGGCGATCGGTCTGGACCTGAACCGTGACGCGGTCGCCCTGGCGGCGCGTTCGGCGGAGCGGGGCGGCTGGTTTGTGGCCGACCTCAAGCGCCTGCCCGTGCGAAGCGGCGCAGCCGATGTGGTCCTCAATGTGTTCTCCCCCGCCGACTATGCCGAGTTTCGCCGCGTGCTCGCGCCAAACGGGGAACTCATCAAGATCGTGCCCGGTCCGGATTACCTGCGGGAAGTGCGCGAGGCGGTAGCGGGCTACCTGCGCGGCGGCGCGTATGACAACGCCTCGGTGCTCGCTCATCTCAAGACGCATGCGGAAATCCTTTCGGAAACGCCCGTTTATTCCGTCGCCTCCCTCACGAGGGAAGCTTCGCATGACTTCCTGCGCATGACGCCCCTGACCTTCTCCGTGCCCGCGGAAGCGCTGGAGCAGATCGTGCTGGACCACATGACCATCGACGTGCGGGTGCTGCGCTGCCGCATGCGCTGAAAAGCGCCGCCGGATAACCGGCGGCGCCTGTTATTTTGCTTTGCTGTGGCTTACTTTTTGAAAAAGCCATCGCCCTCCAGCATGGACTTGTACTTGTTGACCATTGCCAGGAAGCCGTCCTTGTATTCCGCAGCGGCCTTGCGCATGGACTCCAGCTCGGTGGAAAGGGTTTCGCGCTCGGCCTGGGCGTCGTCCACGATCTTGCCGGCCTTTTCCTGCGCTTCCTTGACGATGGTTTCGGCCTTGGCGTTGGCGTTTTCCACGGCTTCGTCGGCCAGGCGCTGGGCGCTAAGCAGAATGCTCTCCAGCGTTTGGCTGGTCTTGGCCACGGCGGGCTCGGCCTTGGCAACGGGCTGGGGCGCGGGCTTGACGGACTGACGGGCGGCCTCCGCCTCGGCGCGCGCCTTGCTCAAATCGCTTTCCAGCTGGTCGATGCGCTCCTGCATGTTGGTCATTTCATCGCAGATCTCATCCAAAAACTGGTCCACGTCGTTGCGGTCGTATCCGCCGCCCTTGAGTGCAAACTCTTTGTCGTAGATATCGTCGATCGTCAATGCCATGGTCATTCTCCTTTCGTCGTCTCCGATTCAGTGCTTCCGGCTCGCGCCGTATCGTATCAGCCTTAATGGCAGACGGCCTTTCTTTGTGGGCGCTCCCACCTGGTCGATCACCAGGCGGCCATAGCCGCGCGCGGAAATTGCGTCGCCTTCCCCCACGCGCGCGTCGGGGCGCTGGGTGGGCAGATGCCTCAGCTTCACATGCCCCGCGGCGATCAAATCGGCCGCCGCAGCGCGCGAGAGCCCGAATCCGCCGCTGACCACCGCGTCCAGCCGGAGGCTCGACACCGTGTCGCGCACCTCCACGCCCTGCGGAGGCTCGACTTCAGGCCAGGTTTCCAGCACACGCGCCCTGATCTGCACGCGCCCTGCCGAGGTCAGCGACAGCGCCACATGCTCCGCCAGCTGGCTTTCCAAAAACAGATAGGCCCGGTCGGCCAGGACCACGATATCCCCCACGCACGCGCGGCGAATCCCCAGTCCCAGCACGCTCCCCAGCACGTCGCGATGACCGGGAGCGGTCTGGTGCGGCCAGGTCAGCTCCAGCGCCGTGATGGGAAAGGGTTCCTCCCATCCGTCCGGCGCAAGAAAGCAGGCCATGCGCCGCTCCGCGTCCTCGTAGCCGCCTTCCAGCCGCGCTTCAACGCCCCGCCGCCGGGCCGAGGCTACCGCCATGTCCGCTTCGGGCGGCGTAAGAAAACCGGTGAAGCATGGCTGTCCGGCGCGTTCCGCACGCGCCGCGAGCTCGTCCAGGCGGCGCGCGACAAGCGCCGCATCCTCCTCGCCGCGCATCAGATCACCGCGCGCCTGAGCAGGTTCAAAAGCAAGGTAACCACATCGATCGCAAGCCATACCGCCAGCGGGGAAAAGTCCACGGGAAGCGTGCGCAGCCTGGGGAAATAGCGGTAGAGCAGCTGGCGAAAGGGGCGCAGCACGGGCTCGACATAGGCGGAGACTTTGCGCATCAAATCGCTGCCCGGCATGACGAAGCTCATGATGCAATAGATCAGCAGCGCCGTATTGGCGAGCCGGAGCAGCCAGGCGACGATGCCCAGCAGGGTGGCTATCATTGGTGCGTCCTCCTTACTGCTGCATGGCGGCGTAGCGGCCCGTCGCCCCGCCCACGGCGGCGTATGCGCCCGTGGCGCCGCCCGCCATCATGCTGCCGAAGCTGGCGGGCATTCGCTGAGTCCCCTGCGCCTGAAAGCGCGTGGTGGGCGAACCGGAGGAAAAGCCCATCACAGGCTGCTGGGCCTCCGGCTCGGCGGTCTGCTGGTAACCGTAGCGGTAGCCGTCGCCCTCATAGTGCTGGCGGGCATAGCCCTGCGCCTCCGGCGCGGCGGTGAACTTCTGCATGGCAGGGTCCAGCACCACGCGCACAGAAGGCGAGGAAATCAGGTAGATGCCGCGCGGAGAAATCTTGTTGAGCGCACAGCCCAACGTATAGGCGGCGCCGCTGAGCATGTCCACGCAGCGCTGGCGCTCGCTGTCGCTTGCGATGAACTCCATGTTCAAAAACACGGAAGCGTTGGTCTTGATGTAGGCGATGACGTCCTTGCACTCGTTGCGGCTGCGCAGCAGCACGATGTACTCCACATGGGCGTACACGGAGCCGTCCGCCGCACGCTGCATGCCCGGAAAGGGGACCACGTTGCTCATCTGCTGGCCATAACCCTGCTGTTGGGACTGCTGGGGCGCACGGTCATAGCCCATCTGTTGCTGGGAATATCCCTGCTGCCGCGCATAGCCCTGAGGCTGCGCATAGCCCTGCTGCTGGCCGAAGACAGGCTGCACAGGAACCTGCTGCTGTGGCGGCATCTGCGGCTGGGCGGCGGCCTGCTGGGCCTCGCGCTCCCGCTCCAGATCATACCGGCTGCGATAGGGCACACGGCCGCCGTATTCGCCCTCGCCATGGCCAAAGGGGTCCAGCGGCTGCCTGCGGGGCGCTTCTTCGCCCTCCATGCCATCCTGCACGGGCTCCTGGCCCATCCCCATGCCGCCATAAGCCTGCTCGGCTTCCGGCGAGGCGTAATATCCGCCCGTGCCATCCGACTCGCCACGGATGAACCGTTCGCTCTTTTCCGTCAGCCAGTCCCCGATCCTTCGAAAGATTCCCAACTCAACGAACCCCCTATGGCGAATGCTTCAGTCCCGGCGGTACAGCGCCGTACCGATCCGCACCATCGTTGCGCCCTCGCGCGCGGCAATCTGATAATCGTTGGACATGCCCATGGACAATTCCCGCATCTCCACGCCCTGTACCGCCTCGTCCCGGAGGCGCTCAAAGAGCGTGCGCATCCCACGGAACAGCGTTGCCAGCACATCCGTCGGCGCGTCCAGCGGCATGATGCTCATCAGCCCTTCGATGTGGATGTTGGGAAAATCACGCATCTGCCGAAGGAAACCCAGCGCATCCTCCGGCGGCATGCCGCCCTTTTGCGGCTCCCGCGCGATGTTGATCTGCACCAGCGCGGGCAAGACACGTCCATGCTCCGCCGCACGGCGCTCAACCTCCTGCGCCAGGGCGAGGCGGTCCAGCGTGTGCAGCATACACACATGGTCTATTATACCTTTGACTTTGTTGGTTTGCAACCTTCCAATCCAATGCAGGCGAAATTCCGGCGCGATTTTTGGCAGCTTGGGCAGGGCCACCTGCGCCCGATTTTCGCCAATATCCAGGATATTCAAGGCTTTCAGCTGATTGATCACATCCGGTCCCACGGTTTTGGTAACGGCTACCAGGCGTGCCGGTGGAGAATTTTGAAAGCGGTTTTTGTCCAAATCCTCCAAAACTCTCGACACGTTCCGCCGCAGCACCTCCGCCTCCAGATGCTCCACAAGCCCAGATGACGCTTGCTTTTCAGGCGTTTCCTGCATTTCTTCGTACATATTTCGTCACCAGCGCCTTTCCTACTTGAACAGCCGCACGGTCTGTCCGGCGGTGAGCAGCCCGGTCTGCACGGGCGATACATAGGCCTTTCCGTTCTCCTGACGGTGCACGGTCACGGGCACAAAGTTCTGCGCGCTTTCCGATACCACCACCACCCCGGTGGCGTTGTTCTGGGTGTAGAGCGCGCCCTCCGGCACCAGCAGGCAGTCCACATACTCGCCCAACTGCGCCTGGCAGGTACGCATGTACAGCACGTCCCGCACATCGCCGATCACCGCCAGGCGCAGAAGCAGCTCGCCGCCCGAACGGGTGAAGGAAAGCACCTGCGCATCCACCACGGTGTTGGTGAACTGCTCCAACACCAGCTTGTAGGTGGTCCCTTCGACGGGATTCCAGTTGGTGTTGCGCACCAGCATGAGCACGGCGTAGTTGTTCTGCTTGACCAGCCGGTACAGGTTGGTGCGGCCGCGCGCGGCGGTGGAGGTTTCGGGGCGCTGGCCATTGATCATGGCGCGCACCTCCGACGGCGTGTACTTCTCGTATTCCGAGGGGGTCAGAGCATACTCGAAGCCGTCGGTGTAGAAGCTGACGATGCTTTCCTGCGTGGCCACCGTCTGATTGATCCAGCTGTCGATGCGGCGCTGCTGATTGGTTTCGTCGTCGTAGAGACGGCTAAGTCGCATATCGCTGGAATACTTGCTGCGGAAATAGCTCTGCCGCTGGTTGATGGCGGTTTCCAGGATGGTTTCCTGATTGCCCAGATTGCCCCGGGCGCCCTGCACCAGGCTCCTGACCTCAAGTCCCCGCTCGATCACCTCGGTTTCCAGCCGGATCATCTTCTGGTCGAAGTTGGTTTCGCTCTTGAGAAGCGTCTGCTGATAATCCTTGATGGCGTCGCGGCAGTCCTGCAGGGCAGTCATTTCCTTGGTGCTGTAGCCGGTGGAATAGACGTAGCAGATCACGTCGCCGCGATAGACCACGCTGCCCTCCTGAGCCACATAGTCGATATACTGCACGCCCTCCTCGTCATAGGCGGTCTCATTGCGGACGATCAGCGCGTCGCCCGTGTAGGAGGTGCCGAGCGTGCCGGCTTCCACCACGGCGGTGCTCTGCGCCTGGGTACCCACCATGTCCTTAAGGAAGTACCACGCTCCTCCTGCAATGATCACAAGGGCCGCAAGCACCTTCCAGAACTGCCCGCCGCCCTTGCCGGCCGGCTTTTTTTTGCGCTTTCTGTGCTGGCGCGGCATTTCCTGCATGGGCTGCTGCATGGTGGGCATGGCCGGCGCCTGCTGCATGCAGGCCTCATACTGCATCTGCTGGAGCTGCTCGGGGGTAAACATCTGCTGGAGCTGCTCCGGCGTATACATCTGCTGGAGCTGCTCCAGCGTATACATGGGCTGGGGCTGCTGATAGCCATATCCCGGATACGCATTCGGCTGGCCCTGCGGCCAGGCCGGCGCACCCTGCCAGCCCTGCCCCTCCATACCGGGAGGCGTCTGCTGCGGCGGCACGCCGTTGGGCTGCTGCCAGTTTACGGGGCCGGACGGTCCCTGCGGATAAGGATTCTGCGGTTGATTGGGGTCCGATTGCAAACCCGCCAGCCTCCCTTCACTGTTTCATCGTTTGCTATGCCTGGGCCTCGATGGCCCTGAGGCGGCTGAGCGCGCGCCGCTCCAGGCGCGACACCTGCATCTGGGAGATGCCCAGGCGCTTGGCCGTTTCGCGCTGGCCCAGACCGTCGCGGTAGCGCAGGGTGAGCAGCTCGCGCTCCGTATCGCCCACCTTGGACAAAAGCCACTGGGCCCACTCGCTGCGCTCCATGCATTCAAAGCGGTCGTCCGCGCTGCCCAGCAGGTCGGACAGGCGCGTATCGCCCTCTTCGCCCACGGGCATATCCAGCGATACCGCGTCGCTTTGCGCGCGCAGGTTCAGCAGGGCCAAGAATTCCTCCGGCGCAATCCCCATACGCTCCGCCAGCTCCGTGGCGGTCGGCGCGCGCAGATGCTCGCGCTCGAAGCGCTCCTGCTCCTGCGTCATCTGGTAAAGGCGCTGGCGCATATCGCGCGGCATGCGCATCAGGCCGCTTTTGTCGCGCAGGTAGTTGCGCACGTCGCCGGTGATGGTGGGCACCGCATAGGTGACAAAGCGAAAACCACGCGCCGGGTCAAAGCGCTCCAGCGCCTTGAGCAGCGCCATGCCGGCCACCTGCTCCAGATCCTCCGTTTCCACGCCGCGGCCGGAAAACTTGCGTGCCACGGCCCGCGCCAGGGGCAGGTAACGCTCAAACAGCTCGTCCCGAAGGGCAGGGTCTCGACCGGCGGCATACCTTTCCAGCAGCGGGATCAGATGCTCATCGTTCATGGCTGCCTCCGCTCCTAGACGGGCATCGAGCATTCGATGCCATACACGCCGTCGCCATCCTGCTCGAGCCGCACCTGCGGCATCAGCGTTTCCAAAACCCCACGGGTGATGTCCAGGTCCAGCGCGTCCGCCGCCTGCGTCCGCCGGCGCGAAACCGCACGGAAATCGACACACAGCCGCCCGCCCTCCACGCGCGCGCACACCTCAATGCTTTCGGGGCGGCCCGCCTGGTGAAGCAGGCAGTCCATGCATTCACAGGTCACGGTGCGCAGGTCGCCCAACAGGTCCATATCCAGCCCCGCCGACATTCCCAGCCCGCAAAGCGTCATGCTGGCGACAAGGGCATAGTCCTGGCGGGCGGGAATGGTAAGCCGCACCTCGCGCGTAAGATCGGGTTGATTCATCCGGGCGCACCTCCCTGTTCATGGCAACTTTTATTGTAACATATCCGTAATCATTTTGGCAAGAAGCAGAAACAGCACGCACAGCATCATCCCGCGCACGAAGCGGCTGCCCTTTCTGATGGTCAGGCGGCTGCCCAGCTGGGCTCCCACCATGGCGCACAGCCCGACCGGCAAACCAAGCAGCCACAGCACATCTCCGGTCAGCAGCAGGCTGGACAGGGCGGCGAGGTTGCTGCACAGATTGGTCACCTTGGCCGTGCCGCTGGCCATGACATCCTCCAGGCCGAAAATGTGAACAAAAAGTAAAATCAGAAACGTACCCGTGCCCGGTCCGACCAGCCCGTCGTAAAAGCCCACGCACAGGCCCACGCCCACCGCCAGCAGCATCATGGTACGGACGGAAAAATGGCGTTCAGGATGTACCTTGCCGCGTCCGCGAAGGGTCAACGCGGCCGCCACCGGAATGCAGCACATCACCAGCACGCGCACCGTATGGTCGGGCAGCTGCTTCATCACAAGCACGCCCAGCGCGCTGGCCGCCGCCGCCGCGATGCCCGAGGTCAGGCCGATGCGCCTATGTATTTTTCCCGACTTTCCATATTGATACACCGCAAGCACCGTGCCCATGGTGGCCGACAGCTTGTTGGTGCCGGCGGCCGTGCTGGCGGGAAGCCCGGCCAGATAGTAAGCCGGCAGCGAGATCAATCCCCCGCCGCCGGCCACGGCATCCACAAAGCCCGCCAGCAGCGCCAGCGGGCATACGATCAGAAACATGTGAGCGGTCAAAGGCACCTTGGTCAGGCCTCCTCAATCATCGGCAGATAAAGCATCGCAAGCATGCACGGAATGCATACAGCCATGGAGCACTGGAAAAACCGCGCGTCGTCGCCGCACAGCAGCAGCATGGTGCCAAGATCGTAGCACAGCACGGGTAGCGCCAGCGTCAGCACGTCCACACCACGGCGGCGCAGCGCCCATAGCGCCACAAGCAGCAGTATGAGCAGCTGCGCCCCGATGTTCTCCGTCAGCCACCGCACCGGCGTCCATGCCAGCGGCGCGTCGATCACGGCCAGCGCCGCCTGTCCCAGCCGATTGAGCGTCGCCCGGCCGTACAGCGGCAAATCGCCCGAATTGCTCACGGTCTCATAGCCGCGATTCTGGCCGGTCACGTCCCATACCAGGCCGGTCACGGCGTTGACCGTCTCAAATGCCAGACGCGGGTCAGCCAGCGCGGCGCGGCCCGCCATGGACAGGATATCCGTCACGGAGCGGCCGGCAATCAGCTCGCGGTCATAGGTAAATTTGATGCTGTTGTAGCGATGAAGCTGATAGATGTCCTCCCATTCCCCGTCCTCGGCCAATCCAGAAAGAAACGTGGCCGTTTCTCCGTCCAGCACTTCCGGCGCCTGGGCCCGCACATCCCAGAGGATGGTCATGGAAATGCCGACGCTCTCCTCGGTCGTATTGTCGGGATAGACCACGTCCAGCGCGCCATACAGCGGCCCCCGCACCAAAACCAGCGTCAGCACCGTCACGCCGGCAGCCAGCGCCGCGCCCCTGCGGCCCCATGGAAAGCAAAGAAGCGCGCATATCAAGAGGGGCAGCGTCCATAGAATGGCATTGTGGCGCAAAAGCGTGGCCGCGGCCAGCGTCAGGCCGAAGCAAACGGCGTTGCGCGGACGTTTCAGCCACACGCCCCGCGTATGGAGCATATGGACGGTCTGCGCCGCGACCACCAGCACGGCGGCGGTCATGGCGCTGTCCTTGCCCAGATACATCAGGGTGTTGCGCACGGGAAGCGACGCGCATACCAGCGCATGCGCGCCCAGCGCCAGCCAGGCGGGCACGCCGCGGCGGTTCAGCGTGGCGGTCAGATATGCCATGGCCGCCGAAAAGGCGGCTATCTGCATGCACACTGCAAAGGGGTAGCTGTCCCGCACCCGCGTGACCAGCCAGATCAGCAGCGTATGAAAGACAGGATGCCAGTTGTTGAACTCTCCGGAATGCGCCTGCCGCCACTGATTGGACGCGTCATAGCTGACGCCGCCGGGCCAGCAGGCCGCAAACGCGCAGCCAAAGATGACCGCCGAAATGGCCAGCGCCGCCCAAAAGACGCGACGCCCGCTGCCGGGCTGCGGCGCGGGCGAAAGGCCGGCCAGGCGCTCGCATCCTCGCGGCAGCAGACGGCACAGCGCCGCGCTGAGCGCAGCAAACGCGCACAGCGCAGCGGCGGTCTGCACACCGCCGGTCAGAAAGCCGCTCTGGCTCAAATAGGTCACATAGGCGATATACAGGGAAAGGCACACCGTACAGATGCCGAACCACACGCGGTGCGCGCGGGATTGCCAGGCGGTTTCGCGTTTCTTCATGCGGCCATCCCCTTCATCTTTTGCACGGGCGCGCTTACCGCTGCTCCGCGCCGCCCACAAACTCGTGGTAGATCGCGCGGATGGCGGGCTGGAAGTCGCCGCTGTCCACACCCACCAGAATGCTCAGCTCGCTGCTGCCCTGGTCAATCATGCGCACGTTGACATGCTCGCGGCTGAGCGCCGAAAACAGCCTTGCGGCGGTACCGGGGTTGTGGATCATGCCGCGGCCCACCGTGGCGATGATGCCCATGTTGTCATGGATGGTCACGGTATCGGGCTCGGTCAGCTCCATGATGCGTTTGACCACACGGTCGCGCACGGGCGCAAGCTCCGCCGTGGAAAGCACCACGCACATGGTATCGATGCCTGTGGGCAGGTGTTCGAAAGAAAGGCCGTTCTCTTCCACGGCCTGCAACACGCGGCGGCCGAAGCCGTGCTCACTGTTCATCATGGCCTTTTCCACGGAGATCACGCTGAAGCCCAGCTTGCCCGCGATGCCCGTGATGACATACGGATTGGCCTCCTCCACCGACCCATGGGTGATCATGGTGCCGCGCTCGGAGGGGGCGTTGGTGTTGCGGATGTTGGTGGGAATGCCCGCCCGGTGCACGGGGAACACGCTGTCCTCGTGCAGCACGGTCGCGCCCATGTAGGACAGTTCCCGCAGCTCGCGGTAGGTGATGCTGCGAATCGCGCGCGCATCGGGCACCACATGCGGGTCCGCCATCAGAAAACCGCTGACGTCGGTCCAGTTTTCATACATATCGGCATAGGCCGCGCGCGCCACAATGGCGCCGGACACGTCGCTGCCTCCGCGGGAGAACGTGCGGATGCGCCCGTCCGCGCCGCTGCCGTAAAAGCCCGGAATCACCGCGCGGTCCGTGCGCGAAAGCACCGCGGACAGCGTCAGATTGGTGCGCTCGCTGTCAAAGGTGCCATCCTCGGAAAAAAAGATGAAGTCCTTGGGGTCCAGAAAATGATAGCCCAAATAATCCGCCAGCAGCAGGCCGTTCAAAAATTCTCCCCGGCTGGCGCAATAGTCCTCACTGGCTCCGGCGAGGATATCCCGCTCGATTTCGTCCAGATGGGACGCGATATCCACCTTCAACCCCAGCTCGGACGCAATCGACACAAACCGCTCCCGAACCTGCGAAAACGCGGGCGTGAAATCCTTTCCCTCCCGATGGAGGCGGTAGGTGCGGTAGAGCAGGTCCGTCACCTTTTCGTCGCCGTCAAACCGCTTTCCGGGGGCGCTGGGCACCACGTAGCAGCGCCGCGCGTCCATTTCAATGATCTGCCTGACCTTTGCAAACTGGCCCGCATCCGAAAGCGAGCTGCCGCCGAATTTGGCCACGATCTTTCCCATGGTCGATGTTCCCTCCCGGCCGTTAGGAGGCTCAAAGTCCTCACAAAGATATATTCTATCCGAAAGCGGGTATCAAAGTCAATCCCCGGACCCGTTTCCGGCTGCATGACAAAAAACCATCCCTGGGCCCTTCGGTCCGGGATGGTTCACGATATGCGAACCGGCAGCGCGCGGTGTCATGCGCGGGCCTCGTATTCGTCCCTGAGGATGCTGAGAATGCCCACATCGCAATAGCGCCCGTCGGTAAAAAAAGCATGGCGTTTCACGCCCTCCAACACAAAGCCGGCTTTCTGATAGCACTGACGCGCGGCCTGATTCTCCATGTGGACTTCCATCTCCAGCCGCTCCAGACCCAGTGTGCAAAAAGCGAAGCGCTGCATCAGTTCCAGCGCCTCCCGGCCCAGGCCCTGCCCGCGGTTCGCCGCGCTGCCGATGACCATGCCCAATTCGCCGCACCTAAGCCGCCAGTCCACGCGAAACATGTCCAGCTGCCCGATATAGCGTTCGTCCCCGCGGTCCGCGATGACGAAGTTGTAGGCGTTATGGCTGCTTTGCAACATGCGGGAGAGAAACTCCTCGCTGTCCACCATGGTCTGCGGAGGCCAGAAGCGCGTGGACAGATAGCGGGTGGTTTCGGCGTCGTTGACCCATTTGCGGATATCTCCGATGTCGTCGGCCTTGTATTCGCGCAGCATCACGCGCTCTCCCAACAGCCTCGGCATGCGTTACTCCTCGTCCCCGTCGTTCAGGTCAACGGCTTCCATCTCAAGCGCCGCGGCCTCGTCCTCTTCCTCCATGGCGGCCATGCACTTGTCGAACACGGCGTTGAACTCCGCCTCATCCTCGATGGTGGCGTACACGTCCTCATCGCTCTCCTCATCGCGGATGATTTTGAGGATGATGGCCTCGCCCTCCTTGCAGTCGTCGGTGTCCTCCGTCGCCTCGAGGACCACATAATAATTGCCCTCATGCTCAATGGTCATAAGGTGCTCAAAGTTTACATCCTTGCCATTTTCATCCTGAAGCTGCACCAGGTTATCGTTCTCCTGCATGTTCATTCCTCTTTCCGCCGGCCCTGCGAGGCCAGCCATTGTTCCAGTATGACCGTCGCGGCCAGCTTATCCACGTGCCGCCTGCGGTCCTCCCGCCGCACGCCGGAATTGATGAGCACCGCTTCGGCCGTCACGGTGGTCAGCCGCTCATCCTGATAGCGGACCGTCAGGCCCGCCTTCTCCAGCACCGCGCCAAAATCCTTGACCTTCTGTGCCTGCGGTCCCGCGCTGCCGTCCATATTGAGCGGCAGGCCCAGCAGCACGCTTTCGCATCCCATACGCCGGCAGAGCTCCGCCACATACCGGCTGTCGGGGCCATAGCCCACGCGCCGGTAGACCTCCAGCGGCTGGGCGATGGTGCCCGTGGGGTCGCTCACAGCCACGCCGATGCGCACGTCGCCCACATCCAGCGCCAGAATCCGTCCCGCCATGTCAGCCGTCAAGCCCCTGCAGATAGACCCTGACCAGCTCCTCCATGATCTCGTCGCGCTCCAGGCGGCAAATCATGCTGCGGGCCTGGCCGTAGCTGGTGATATAGGTGGGATCGCCCGAAATCAGGTAGCCCACCAGCTGGGTCACGGGATCATAGCCCTTGGCCTGCAGGGCGCGGTATACATGCGAAAGGATGGTGCTGGCGTCGTTGCCCCCCTCCACGACGGGCGAAAACTTCGTCGTTCCATTCATTTCGTTCATAAGCCGGTTCCTCCTCCTTCAGAGGTGATACAGAAGTAATTATACACCAACTTCCCGTCTTTGCAAAGCATTTCTTGGTTTTTAATCCGTTTCTAAGCTACCCCTGTCCGACATCCTGCGATCGCCGCAGGCTGATGATCCGTAGCGCCGCGCGCGCACACAAAAGCAGCGGCACCGACAGAAGAATGCCTCCGATGCCGCCCGCCGCGCCGCCCAGCATCACGCACAGCACCACCGCCACGGGATGCAGGCGGGTGGCGTCGCTCATCAGCTGGGGCGACAGCATGCCGCCCTCCAGCTGCTGCACCACGACGACTACGCCCAGCGCCCACAGCGTGCGTCCCAGGCCGCCGGGCAGGGAAAACAGCGCCACCAGCACCCCGCCCAGAAAGGGCCCCACATAGGGAATCAGCTCCAGCACGCCCATGACCACACCCAGCAAAAGCCACGCCGGCACCCCGCAAAACAGCAGGCCCAGGGCCGTCAAACCGCCCACCACGGCCGATACCATCAGCTGTCCGCGCAGGTAGCCCGCCGTTTCCCGGCGCATCTCGCGCAGAATCCGAACGGTTACATCCCTTTTCTCCACCGGTGTCAGCGACAAAAGCCACTGGCCGATCTGCCTGCGGTCGCGCAGAAAATAAAAACCGAAAACGGGCGCCAGCAGCCATTTGCCAACGCTCCCCGCCACCCCGCCCACCCAGGCCATGGCCGCGGGCGCGGCGGCGCTGAGCGCCTCTTCGCCCCGACTGAGCAGCGAGCCCCGCAGTTCCCCGTCCAGCGCGATGCCGTTTTGCGCCAGCCAGCCCTGCGCACGGGCCAGCCATTCCTCCGCCGCGTTGTAGAGCACGGGCAGCAATGCCACCAGCTGCCTCCCCTGATGGATCAGCGCCGGCGCAAGCAGCAGCACGGATGCCAGCGCAAGTGCACTCAGGCTGGCCATGGACAGCGTGGCAGCCGTGGCTGGCGAAAAGCGTTTTTCCAGCCGCTTCATCACCGGCAGCGCCGCCAACGCCACCAGCATGCCAAAAAACAGCTGTACGGCGGCCTGCCAGATCAGATCGCGCGCCCAGAAGGCAGCCGCCAGCGCCGCGCCGGTCCACAGAACGCGCATGCGCAGATAGGTTGCGCCGTTTCGCTGCATAGCGCCGCTCCTTTCCGCAAAGCCTGTACGGGCGGCGCCCGATTGTCAGGCGCCGCCCGAAACGACTTACCACATCTTGGCCATTCTGATCAGCTTGTCCATCTGCTTCTGCGCCTGTCTTTTGAGCTTCTGGTTGCCGGGCATCAGCATCGCGCCCGCGCCTACCGCAAAGCCGATCGCACCCGCCGCCGCCGTTTTGAGCATGCTCATCCGCCGTCCTCCTCTCCCAATGTCCGCTTGAGCTGCGCCCATGTCAGGAGCCCCGGCACCACGACCTCGCCCGTGCGCGCGCCTTCGTCCACGCGGTACTGCGCCGCGTAGGCCCGCCTGCCCAACAGCCGGTAAACCGGACCGGGGCTCAATTCCAGCGCTTCCAGCCGCAGCGTGTCGCCGCAGATGATCACGTCGGTCACCTCGCCCACGCACTCCCCCGTCGTCAGGAAAGCGCGCCCTAGCCTGCCCGGCCGGCCGTCCGGCACGGAACCCGGCTTTTGCCTGACGAGCACGCAGCTTTTTCCCACCACGGCGATGCCGTCGCCGGAAATCCATTTGGCGGCGCCGATGCCCTTGCGCACCACCACGCCGCTCAATCTGCGCGCACGCGCGTCCGGCACGGCGCGCTCCACGTATCCCAGGCGGCGGTCCTGCCACACCACGGGCAGGCCTACCATGCGGTTGAGGCTCGTGAGCATGCCTTCGTCTCCTTTCCACAGGCGTACCGCTATGTTGCCCGGCCTGCGGCGGCGCGCTGCAAACAATGCCTGGCAAAACCGGAAGCCGACGCGCGGGCATGCCATTTTTTCATCTGCGCCGCTGGAAAATCCACCCGTCTTCGGGCGCGTTAAGCGCTCTGCATACGCGGGATGGCGGCGGATGTTCTCCCAGATTCGTCCATTTTAATACCGTTTGGGCCTTTCTTTTCCTGATATTGGATGGATGAGGGCGTCTTTGGCGGAAGGGATGGCCCTCGCTGGTTCGTCAGATGAGAGAACGGCAAGGGGAAACCCCTTGGCCAAAACAAAAAGGAGGTATCCCGAATATGCAAAAGACCCCTCTCTACAAAAGATGCCTCCCGGCGCTGGCGCTGATTCTGGCGCTGATGCTGCCGCTGGTCTCGCTGGCCGAGGTCAGCAAGGTCGTCCAGGGCGGCGCGCTCAATATGCGTGCGGAGCCCTCCCTGTCGGCGCAGGTGCTCAGGCAGTACCCCACCGGCACGTGGATGACGGTCCTTGAGGACATGGGCGAATGGAGCAAGGTGCGCGTGAACGGTCTGGAGGGCTATGTGATGAGCAAGTACCTTTCCGACACGTCCAGCGACAGTACCCTCTATGTGCGCACCAACACCGGCCGCGGCCTGAACCTGCGCGACCTGCCCAGCCTGGAAGGCAACATCATCACCAGCTACAAGCCCGGCACGGCGGTGACCGTCCTGCTGCGCGGCAACGGCTGGTACAAGGTAAGCGTTGATGGCAAGACCGGCTATATGGCCAGTCAGTACCTCAGCGCCTCCCAGAGCAGCGGCGGCAGCGGTTCCACCACCGGCTATCCCAAGACCGGCGTGGTCAACAACCCTGGCGCCAACCAGGTGCTCCTGCTGCGCGAAACCGCCAGCACGGACGCCCGCGTCCTGGGTTACTACCGCAACGGCACCAGCGTGCAGCTGCTGGGTGAGAGCGGCAGCTTCTACAAGGTGACGGTGGGTGGCAAGAGCGGTTACATGATGAAAAAGTACATCAAGGTGACCGGCTCCTCCACCGGCGGCAGCTCCACGCTGCCCCAGACTCCCTTCACCGCCAAGCTGGTCAACCCCAACGGCAACTACATCGTCAACTTCCGCACGGCCCCCGGCCTGAGCTCGCCGATCATCAAGGCGCATCCCGTGGGCACGGAGATCACCGTCCTTGAGGTCGGCGATGTGTGGTGCAAGGCCGAGATCGACGGCGTGACCGGTTACGTCAGCCGCTACTTCTTCCAGGCCGTCAAGTAAACCTCAACAAAAAGGGGGCTGCCGCGCTTCTCAAGCGCGGCAGCCCTTTTCATTTGCGCATTTTCAGTTTTCCGTTTTCAGCAGCTCCTGCGCCTGTGACTCGCCGATCACCCTGACGCCCCGCTCCGAAAGCAGGCGCGCGCACAGGCCGTCGCCGTCCGTGAGCGTGCCGGTAAAGGTCCCGTCGTAGATCCTTCCCAGGCCGCAGGAAGGGCTGCGCTCCTTGAGCAGCGCGCACTCGCAGCCGCAGGCCCGCGCGATCTTCTCCGCCTCCTGCGCGCCGCGTGCAAACGCCTCCGTCACATCCCGCCCGTCGCGCGATACCACCTGTCCGTCCCGGATCTCGGAAGGCTCGCGCGGGGTGGACAGGCCGCCCATCACCTCGGGGCACACGGGAATCAGAACGTGGCGTTTCCGCAGATCGTCCAGGCAGTCCAGGCGCTGCGTCCCGCCGTCATACCGGCATCGAAAGCCCATCAGGCAGGCGCTGACCAATACGTTCATGGCTCGTTCCCCCTGCGCGGGCTCACATCGAGCGGGTGGAGTTGCAGCTGACCATGCCGCGCTCGGCGTCCAGCGTCACCACCGCGCCGCTCTTGAGGATGCGGGTGGCGTTTTCCGCGCCGATGATCACGGGGATGTTCAGACTCATACCGGCGATGGCGCCGTGGCCGTTGGGGTTGGAATCCTCCAGGATCAGGCCGCTGGCCTTGCGCACCAGGGGCAGGAGCGTGTTGCTCGTCTGGGGGATGACCAGAATGTCGCCGTCCTGGAAGGTGCGCAGGGCCTCTTCGCCGTTCTGGCACACGCACAGGCTGCCGCAGCAGCTCTGCTCCGTCACGCCGTGGCCGGTGACCAGAATGTGGCCCACCACATGCACCTTCATCAGGTTGGTGGTGCCGCTGATGCCCAGCGGGACGCCGGCGGTCATCACCACCAGCTCGCCATCGTGCAGAAGCCCGGCTTCCTCGCCCGCCTGCACCGCGCGCTCAAACAGATCGTCTGTGTTGGTAGCCTCCTCGATCATGAGCGGGATCACGCCCCAGCTCAAATTGAGCTGGCGGCAGACCGTCTCATCGGTGGTGCAGCAGATGATGGGACAGCTCGGGCGATACTTGGAGATCATGCGCGCGGTGCGCCCGCCCTTGGTGACGGTGAGAATGGCCGCCGCGCCCAGATCATGCGCCGAAGTGCAGGTGGCATGCGAGATGGCGTTGGTCACGTCGGGGGTGAGATCGGTGTCGCGCTCCTTGAAGCGCTTGCGGTAGTTGATATCCGCCTCGGCGGACATGGCGATGCGCGCCATGGTCTGCACGGCCTCCACCGGATACTGGCCCGCCGCCGTCTCACCGGAAAGCATGATGGCGCTGGTGCCGTCGTAGATGGCGTTGGCCACGTCGGCGGCCTCGGCGCGGGTGGGGCGCGGGTTTTTCATCATGCTGTCGAGCATCTGGGTGGCGGTGATGACCTGCTTGCCGGAGGAGTAGGCCTTGTGGATGAGCATCTTCTGGATGACCGGCACCTTCTCCAGCGGGATCTCCACGCCCAGGTCGCCGCGGGCCACCATGATGCCGTCGCTCACGCGCAGGATCTCGTCGATGTTCTGCACGCCCTGCATGTTTTCGATCTTGGCGATGATGGACACGTTGGTGCGGCCCAGGGCGCTGAAGAGCTTGCGCACGTCCAGAATGTCCTCCGCACTGCGGGTGAAGGAGGCGGCGACGAAGTCCACGCCGTTCTTGACGCCGAAGGCGATGTCCTCGCGGTCCTTGGGGCTGAGGTAGGGCATGCTGAGGTCCACGTCGGGGACGTTGACGCTCTTGCGGTCGGAGATGACGCCGTCGTTGTTGACGATGCAGACGATCTCGCTGGCGGTGAGGCTGCGCACGGTCATGCCCACCAGGCCGTCATCGATGAGGATGGTGGTGCCTTCCTGGATATCGCGCGGCAGGTCGGGGTAGGTGATGGAGGCGCGCTCGGCGTTGCCCACCACGCTCTGGGTAAGCAAAGTAAAGGTCTGGCCCTTCTTGAGCTGGACCTTGCCGTTTTCAAAAGTTTCCAAACGGATTTCCGGACCCTTGGTGTCCAGCATGATGGCGATGGGCAGGTTCAGCTCTCGCCGGAACGCCTCGATGCGGCGGATGTTGTTCAGATGCGTTTCGTGCGTTCCATGCGAAAAGTTGAGCCGGGCTACGTTCATGCCCGACAGAATCAGTTCGCGGAGGACGGCGTCGTCCTCGGTGGAGGGGCCGAGCGTACATACGATCTTGGTCTTGCGGTGAAGCATTGCGATCATCCTTTCCGGGATTGTTCGATTTCAAGCAGCTTTCTTTTGATCTCAAGCCCTCCCGCGTAACCGGTCAGGCTTCCGTCCGCCCCCACCACGCGGTGGCAGGGAATCAAGACGGGCAAAGGGTTGCGGTGATTGGCCATGCCCACGGCCCGATATGCGCGCGGGCTGCCCACGGCCTGCGCCTGCTGGGCGTAGGTGCGCGTCTGCCCGTAGGGAATCTCCAGCAGCGCCTGCCAGCAGCGCCGCTGAAACGGCGTGCCCCGCGCATCCAGCGGCAGGTCAAAAACCGTCCGCTCGCCGCAAAAGTATTCCTCCAGCTGTGCAAACGCACGCCGGATGAGCGACGTTTCCGCAATCAGCGCGCCCTGGGGCGCGTGCGGACCGAACAGCACCCCCGTCAGCACGCCCGCCTCCTCTGTCAATGTCAGGGCCCCGATGGGCGTTTCCCGCGTCCATGCACTGGTCATGCGCGGGCCTCCCCGGATGTGCGGCACGCTCTCGCGCCGCCGCACACCGCGCGCATCAGCAAGGCGGGAACGGCGAACATCCCCGCGCACAGCACGGCCATCAGCGCGTAGTCCCGTCCCATGGACGGTTCTCCCCAGGACAGGCGCCCATCCAGCGAAAACTCCAGCAGCACCACGCCCGCCATACACAGGAACATCACGGCCCAGCCAAGCCACAGCCGCGCGCTTCCCCGGCCGAGACGCGAATAGCGCAGGCTGAAGGCAGCGCAGGCGAACACCGTCATCAGCGCGGCGGCCAGCTGGCCCACGCGCAGGAAGATCACCAGCATATGCCCGTCGTCGCGCAGGCTTTCCAGGAAAATCTGGGAAGCGCCCAGCAGCGCCATGAAAAACAGCGCCGTATCCCCCTGCCGGGAG